>Ga0256826_1001425_pt1 | contig 14856 bp, 18 predicted proteins | sample CV79metaG_FD_185975 | JGI IMG/M metagenome (GOLD analysis project Ga0256826, IMG submission 185975) | Hydrothermal vent microbial communities from East Pacific Rise, Pacific Ocean - CV79 | ecosystem: Environmental > Aquatic > Marine > Hydrothermal vents | place: Pacific Ocean: East Pacific Rise...
ATAAAATTATTGTAGTATTGTAGATAATTATATCTATTTACCGATATTTACCTTTTGGGGTGAGTTTATGATAAATTTAAGTGAGTTATAAGGTTTCAATGATGAATCAAAGTTGTATTCTCAAATACGGAATCGAACTCCATTCCAAGGGAAATAATGTCAAAGTTAATTAAAGTGCCTGATACACAAAATTTATACTACAAAGAAATAATACAAGAGTATGAGGGTAGATACGGGCTTAGAACTAAAACTATTAAGCGATATACATTACGATACTTAGATAGTAAAGGTAAAAGAAGACAAAAAGAAATCGGTGATGATTTAACTATCTCTCAGTTAGAAAAAATCCAACAATCAGAAGCTAAAAAAAGTGAAGTTCAACGAGTGCGAAAAAGTAGGAAAAGAAAACCTATAATTTCGATGCCAGTTGTTGAAGAAAAAGTAAAATTTTTAACAGTTCAACATTTAGCAGAATATTATCGTGATAATAATATAGATAAAAAATCAAATACCCGTGAATTTCGCACTTATGAATTACATATCAAAGATAGATACGGCAGTAGAAAAGCTGATACTATTACTCAACAAGAGATAAAAAACTTTTACATAGAACTTCAAAATCGTTTCGCTCTAAAAACAGCAGGGAATATTATTCTTATACTAAAAAAGTATTTCAATTATGCGATTAAAGAAGAATACTTTGAGGGTAAAAATAAGCTTAGTAATATAGATATAGTTAATCCAAATAATGAACGGGTTAATTTTCTAAACAAAGAACAGATACAACAGTTATTAGACCATCCAAAAATCAAGTTTGATAAAGAATTATATTTATTTGTGCTTTTATCAACACGAACTGGTGCAAGAGCTAATAGTATTTTGAAAATCAAGAAAGCAGATATAAAGCTAAGTGAAAATACAGTTGAACTACATAACTTTAAGAAAAAAGCTACTGAAAAAAAGAAGTTTTTAGCTTACTTTGATGAAATAACTAAACAAACACTTAAAGAAATAATAATTGAAGTAGGTGAATACGATTATATTATATCCGCAACTTATGCTTCACTTCGTAAAAAGCTTCAAAGAGTCCTCGATGAATTGTTTAACTATAAAGATAGGGATAGTGAGGCAACAGATAGTAAAGGTCGTGTTAAAAACCCAAAAGAACACTTATATTCGAGAAAAGATTTAAGGACAGACAACCAAGAGTTAAGCAAAGAAGAATTAGAAATTAGGGCAACAAGAAGAAAACAAAGAATTGTAGTTCATTCTCTTAGACACTCATTTGCTTATAATTTTTTAAATCAAGACGGCTCATCAATTTTTAAGCTAAAAGAACTGTTAAATCATAGTGATATTAAAATGACACTTCGATATGCTCACGATGACAAAGAAGTTAATAAACAGATTATAAAAGGTATGTATGATTGATTATATGGTGGAGCTGAAGGGAATTGAACCCTTGTCCAAGAACAAGTTTGCTATGGCTTCTACATGCTTAGAAAAGTTGTTTAAATCTCATCTTGCTTCACACAACTTGCAAAGCTACACAAGACCAGCCTCTCGCTTTCTTCTTAAATGGAGGCACATTTAAGATATATCTAAATAAAGGGTTATACTTCGAATCTTGCTTATTTAGAATCCACAAGTGAAGCAGCCCGTCCTCTAAGAGGGGGTAAAACTTAAGCTACTGCTAAAGCTGGGCGGTAATTTGTATTGTTTGCGTTTAACAATTGTTGAGCCGTATAACGGAAATGCTCAATCCGACATGCTACCATAGCCTACTTTGCTCCTGTCGAAACCAAGTCAGCCCCATATATGTGGAATTATAGCATAGAATTAGTATCTTTTTATCACTAAGTTTCTATCAATAGTAAAAAGTTGTATGCCGTGCTTCTTCGCTACTGTATTAAATCGCTTGAGATATTTAATATCTTTTTGCCCTCGCTCTATAATAAGTAATACAGCAGGGGCTTTATCTGTCTTTATAGCATAGAATAAGCTTTGCCCTATACTTTCCGCCCACTTATTAGCAAAATCGACTTCAAGGGCATATTTTGAACTTAAACAATCTACTCTACTTTTATCAGCCAATACATATTCAGTAATACCATTCATTTTTTTACAAAATATATTTTGATAAAACTTCTCTTTATGTAAGTGTTTCGCATTTAGTGAAATTGATAATAATAAAATCGCTAAAAGTTTAATTTTCAAAATGTATTATTCCAGTTCTGAATCAATAGCTAAAACTAAATTTTCTAAATCAATTTTTAAATCGTTTAGCATTAAGTTAGCTGTATATCTATCTAAAAAATCATTGTTTCTATTCATAACAATAACTTTTATAGCATCACTAATTTCTTTAATTCTATCAAAATAAATAGCTTCCATAGTTTTCCTTTTTTATATATTATAAAGAAAACTACGAAAAAATATATTATTTAAGTGCTTTTAATTCTGCTCTAACTATTTTCTTTTCTTCTCTTAAATCTTTAATTTTTTGATTATAACTTGCTATGTCATTATCAATTTTTTCTAACCTTGCTTTTAATTCATTTTTTTCTTTATTAGCATCAATTTCTATAAGCTCTTTTTTGTTTCTTTTAGCAATTTCTAATAACTCTAAATCTTCTTTTGATAATTCCATTTTCTACCTCTTTTTTTAAATTAGTTAATAATATCGAATCATAACTTATTTAAATGTAAAAATCATATTTATCTTTATAATATATACATAAAAGATAAGGAGAGAAAAAATGGAAATAAAAAAAGCTAAAACTATTGAAGAAATAGTTGAAGAATTAGACCACGAAAAACTAAAAGAAAAATTTATCAGTCTATATAAACAATATAATAAAATTGTAAAAGACAAAACTATTAAGGTAACTGAAAATATATCAACTAACGAAACTAATTTAATAGATTTTACAAATCATAAAATTAAAAGAAGACAACAATATCTTCATAAAAGTTATACAAAAAATTCAACGGCATTAAATTTTTTATTAAGTGAAATGCTAAAGAATAATGATAAAAATCTTCAAGTTTATTTTACTAGCCTAAATGAAGAATTAGAGGGTGAAGCAAAAATGAATAATGATTTACCACTATCTAAAATCTACGAATAAAAAAAGGTTGTGTTATCAACATGACCTAAACACATATAAAAAATCTTTCAAAACTTCTCAACACGATTAAGAAACACTAATAAAAAATCTTTGTGCTATTTTCAAAACATTAGAAATATTTGAAAATCTTCAGACTAATAAAAATCTTTAAAAGATTATTTGAAGCGATACGAACTGCCAAGCAAAACAAAGATTTTTTTCCGAATCTTTCTGACTTTTCAAAACACATAAAAAGATAATCGTAATCAAGCTAATAAAATTATATAGTGCCGTGTGGGTAGGGGAATTGCGAAGCAATTCCACAACTCAAGCAAATCTTATTATTTTATATAATGCGAAATGAAGTAATCTTTGTGTTTTGGAATAATGTCGGATTCGAGAAAAAATCGTTTTGCCAATGTTCAGCGAAACAATCTTTGATTTTTAGCAATGTCGATTTTTGATATTTCGTTTTGATAATATGCCGATTTTTTGGTGTTTTTAGTGATGTGAATGTTTGATTTTTTTAACAATGTGTTTAAGTGTCGTTGCCCCTTGAATAACTTATAACCAACCCTTATAAAATAAATCAATTCTTAGCAGTATATAACAAGTGACTCAAATATAATAATAAGCAAAATGAGTATTTAACTAACGAAAAAGTTAAAATAAGTCCTAAAAATTGGGTTTTTATGTCATGTGTGAGAGAGCTATCCTCAAATAAGTTTTTTATTATGTGGTGTATTTTTAAAATGGTATATCTACTTTATGACTAGAATTAGAAACAATAACTTCTTTACTATCATATATTTGATATTGTTTATCTTCTTTAAACTGTGGTAATAGCTTCTCTTTCCAAGTATCACGATAATTATCCATTGCTTTAAGTCCGTTAATATAACTTTCATCTATAACGAAATCAACAGAATCTATAATATCTTTCATTATAATTGTTCCGTTAATGAATTGCCCCTCTTTGTAGATTATCTTATAGTTTTCGCCGTTAATGTCAATTACATTATCATTTAAAATAGCTAATAAAATATCATATTGAATCTCTGGAGCTAAAAATGATTTATGTTCATTTTCTAAAATTTCTACTCTAAAATCTTCAATTAATTCTTCTTTACTTTTTAATGTAGAATGTATCCAGTCTGTTTTAACTGAAACATCAGTAAGCTTTTTGTGTGTAAGTAATTTTAAGTAGTTCTCGCTCTTGTTTAAAACGATATTTGTAGCAACAGTATATAAATATTTATTCGGATATTCATTTTTATCTTCTAAAAGTTTATTATAAACACTTTCAATTTCATTTAAAAAATCAACACGATTAAAGCTTTCTTTTAATCTACTTTCATAATTGAATATAAACTTACCATCATTTTTTAATTCTTCAAAATATACATAAAGAGGTATTTTAGAATCTTTAATTCTTGTAAGTTCTTCTTTAAAGTATTCGTTATGAAAATTATATATTTTGTTTAATTCAAGTTGTGTAATGTTATCAAAGTTAGACATTGAAACTAATCGGCATTTATTACCTAATAATGATTCCCAAGTGTTAAAGAAAATAATGTTATCAACTCTATCTTCTTCTTTATTCACTTTGCTTTCATCTGACATATCAACTTTCATATTTTTCATTTGATACTTAAAAATATAAGATACTGGACTAGCGAAACTCCATTTACTCTTACTCTTAACTTCTTTAAGTTTTTTTTCTAAATATTCTTTTTCTTTATCGCTTTTAGCTAATTGAAGTTGTTCTTGTAAATTAAATAATTCTTCTCCAATATTTTTATGAGTTAGTTCAATAATATCTTCAAGTTTTTCTAAATGAGTTTTTAATTTTTCTCTTTGAATATATAAGGCTCTATCCTCTTTTAAAAGTGTTCTTAATTCTTTTTTTAAGTCCTTTTTTGATTGATGATTAATAAAATTCATTATAGAGTTATCAGTATAAATAGTATTATAGTTTTTAATCTCATTTCTAAGAACTTCTATTTTTTGAAGATTAGCATTTTCTAATAATTTAATTTCTGTTTCAAGCTTTTCTTTCTTGTTATAAAGTTTTCCAATTTCAGTATCATTATTATTATAAATCTTCTTAATATCCTGAAAATCTGTATTCAAACCATGTTTTTTTATAATTGTATGAAAAGCACTAAATACTAATTTTTCAAATTTATCATCTACAAAAATTAAAATATGGGCATGAGCTGTCATATTCTTATGCGGTTCTAATGTCTTAAAAAAGTGAATAGTGTTATATAGAAAACTATCAAACTCCTCTTTTGTCATTTTCCCTTTTTTAACAAGCTTTTTATTTTTCTTCTTCTCATAATCAAACTTTCCTTTAAGTGAATAATAAAAATCACTCCAGATGCTGTTCATTAAGTTAGCACTATTTAAAATATGTTCGTGAAAATTGTGTCCTTGTAAAACAAAGTTTTCGTTCTCTTTCAATATACTTTCATCGCCATATATTCGCTTTTGCTTATCTGCTAACCCCTCATTTGACATTTTCCATCTATGCCATTCAGTAGGTAAAGTAAAGGTTAAAAACCAAGGTCTTAGATTATCTTCTTTAGCTTTATGCTCTATATATCTAACCTTTGCGATTCTTTGGTTTGCTAATTGAACTTTTCTATTGTTTAAAAAATTACCTCCTAACATTTCGCCACTATATTTATAGTTGTTGTTTTCACTATCATATTCATGTTCTAAAACTAAATCTTTTAACATTCCCTGATACTTTACATCTGTAAAATCAACTAAATCTTTTTGATTTAATGTATCATACATAGTTAGCATATTAGAGTAATAATAGTTTTTCTCATTATCTGATTTTTGATAATAGTTTTTATACATATAATTCAAAAAATCGCTATATGTTTCAAGTCTTCTATCTTTTAGTTTCTTATTAATATGTCTTTGTTCAATCTCTAAAAGTTTTTTAGCCTTATCTTTTGTAATGTCTGTATGTATCTTAGAAACAATATTTTTAACCAGTTTTTTAAATCTTTTAATTTCTATTTCATCTATCTTATCCCATTCTAAAACCCAATTTTTAAAATTAAGTATTCTGTGAATCTCTATTGAAAAATACTCATTTAAAAAACTCAAGTTAATTCGCTCATCTTCAATAAATTTATTTATATCTAAATCTAAGTTTTCAATAGCTTCTTTAATTTCAATATTATCTAAATCATTATCATTAATAAACTCTTTAATATCGTATAGTGTTTCTTCCACATCTTCTATACTGAGATTATTTAAATTATTTAAAATGTGTTTTTGGATTATTTTATTTGTGCTATCTAAAAATGTTTTAATATATCTATTTGTATCAGCAAAAGTAATTTTTTCATATTTGATAATCTCAAACTTATCTTTGTGTTCAAATTTTATTTTGTCTATAAAATCATAACTATAATCAAAGTTGAATTTTTTCTCATTATCAGTTTCTATAAAATCGCAATAATCAGTAATGATATTATCAGTCCATGTGTTAATTGTCTTTTTACTTGTAATAATAAGATTGCTTTTTGCTCGTGTAATAGCAACATAATAAACCCTTTTTTCTTCTTCATTATGTAAATTACGAGGAAATACTTTATCTTCAAAATCATATAAAATAACTGTTTCCCATTCTAACCCTTTACTTTTATGTATAGTAAGAATATTTACACCTTTTTTCTCTAAATACTCTTTTTTATCTAAGAAAATATTTAATAAAGATTTCATAGAGTCTAATACATTGTTAAATTCTTCGTGTTCATGCATATTCATTAATCTAAATATAAAACTATCTATTTTACTGTCTAGGTCTGTATAACCTCTATTAACTAAATACTGTAAAATTTTATACTCTTTAACTATATTTATAATAGCATTATATAAATCTTCTTTTTTATCAATCGTATAATTAAAATCAAAATTAAATCTATCAAAATAAGTATCTTTAAAATCAAAACTTGTTAATAGTTTTAATACAATAGCATTTAGTAGGTTTGTAAATTCATTATATTTTTTATCATTATATGCGATATTATACTTCTGTAAAATATCTTTTATTTCTTCTAGTTGTTTATTTGTTCTTGCCAAAATAGCAATTTCACTTAAATTTGTTTCACTATCTCTAATAAGCTTCGCAATAGAATAGTCATTAATGTTTTCAGCAATAGTTATATTATTATTAACTACACTTCCAGAATCTTTAATAGCTTTTATTTTGTCTGTTCTATCAATTATAGTTTTGTCAATAAACCTATTAGCAAAATTAACAATATTCTCACTACTACGATAATTAGTATCTAATTGTATAATTTTCATATCTTCGATTAATTCAAGGGTATTTTTAAAGCTACTATTATTAAAGCTATAAATACTTTGATATACATCTCCAACTAAAAATAAATTATTGTCACTAATCTTTTTTATAATGAAGTTAATAATTTTGTTATTGTCTTGAAACTCATCAACTGCGATTAATTCTAAATTGTGTAAAAATATATCAAACCAAGAATCTTTTTTTAAATTCATAACTTCAAAGTAAGTATAAATCATAATATCGTTAAAACTAAATATTTTATCTTTGAACTTTTGCGAGTAAAACTTATCTACAATTTTGTAATTATCAATAATTTGTAAATCACTTTCTAATTTTTCTTTTAACTTCTCTTTATATTGAGCAAATGTTTTACACTCCAAAATGATATTTATATTTTTATCAATAAAATTATTTAATTCAGTAGCCCCACCAATTTTAATTTCAATCTCTTTATCTTTAAACATATCATTAAAGTTATTTTCTAAATATAATTCATAGCTTCTTTCTTCATATATTTTAAACTGTTTGAACTTATCTATATATCTTCTCAAAAGTTTAAAGAATACACTATGAAATGTTCCAATATTTAGATTATTAACACCTAATCTTTTTTGAAATTCCTTTGATGCTTTATCTGTAAATGTAAGAGCTAATATATATTCATTTTTGATTTTATCAACAACTAATGCTTTCTGTATTCTTTCAACAAATGTTGAAGTCTTACCACTTCCCGCACTTGCTAAAACACAAACATTTTCATAATTACTATGTATAGCTTCTAATTGATTTTTATTAAACATAATATTAACTCCTCCTTTTCTTTACTCTATTATAAACATTTATACAAAAAAATATTTTATTTTCTTAAATACATAGATTTTATATATTTTCGGCAATACCACATAATAATTCTGTTTAAATATTTATTCTTATTCATGACTTTATTTGAAACATTTTAAAGCCAAAATCTACATTTTCAACTTCATAAATCATTTTGCTTTTATCAAAGTTTTCTAACTCTAATTCTATTTTTTCCACATCTTCATAAGTATCTAATATATTTTTATAATCATTGAATGTTTGATATAAGCAAATCATTTTCAGTTCTATTTCATCGTTATAGTCTTTCATTGAAAATATTTTTTCTAACATGTCTAAATCGCCGTTTTGAATTTCTTCAACCATTGAATAACAACTTACACAAATAAACTTTTCTACTCTATTTAAAGTAATGTTTTCTTCTTCTGCATTTTCTAATAAATACTCGTAAAAATCTTCAACTATATCTTCAATATTTTTATAATCATTCAAATCAATAGTTAATGGTTCTTCATATCTATAAAATAAATTAACTAACATCTTTACAACCTTTTTATAATGATTATAAAGATATTTGAAAAAAAACTATTTAAACAAAATATTTACTATCTAGTTCTTTTTGTATCTCTTTCATATATTGATTATATAAATCTAATTCAAATACATCAAACAATTCTTTTTTCTTTCTTTTTGCTGTTTTCTCTTTTTTTAAATATTTATTCATATCTTTTAAATTAATATACTCATTTTTTTTCATAATTTAATCTCCTGATTTTCAAAGAGTCTAACTCAAAAAAATATAAATAGCAACTGACTGCTTAAAAGATAACAGTAATTAGACTGCTATCTTTTTTGTAAATTTTGTTTTAACTGTAAATACACCATATTTATTTTTAATGTCATCCATGTTCTGTTCTTTATGATTTCTTTTACCTTTCATTTCGCCATAACTCCAAAGTTTCTTTTTACTTCTCCATCTAAAACCTAATTCTTTTAAATGTTCTTTAATATCTTTTGTATTCCCTCCGAGCCATATCCAAGAGCCAACAACTTCTATAATAATATTTTCATAGTGTAAAATCTCACTAATAACTTTTTCTAGTTCTAAATCAAATTCACTTTCACTATCTTTTAAACCAAATTCTAAAAACTGATTATAAACTTCATTCAATAATTTAAAATCTTCGTTTGTTCCTCCAACATCGGGATGTAACTTCTTCGCTAAATCTCTATAAACTTTCTTTGCTTCATTGATACCTAATACAGCTTTAAACTCATTAACTAATTCTTCTCTTAACATCTCTTGTCCTTTGTCTTTTAAAATTATCTTTTTTTTAGATTAAGGGGGATTCTTTTACTTCTTATTTTTAATATTTTAAGAAATATAAAAACTTTCCTCTTTCTAAATAAAGATTATCTTCCTTTTGAGTATCGGGGTTTTTCTAAGACTGAATCGTTTAAAACTTTACTTATAATAAAATACAAACTCGTTTTAATTTAGTATCAGTAAATGTTTTAATAAAGTGTAAGGATAAAAAACCCTCTCAAAAAGAAGATATATATTTAGAATTGGAATGTTATATTTCTGTTAAAAAAATATTAAAAATAAGAAGATTGTTTTGTAAAAACTGAGTAGTAATGTAAGATTATGTAAATAATATACTATATAGTAATAAGCATAGAAAAATCTATGCTATCAATTTATCAAGCTCTTTATGAGCCAACTTTTTAAGTTCTAATTTATTAGAGCCATCTTCTAATTCTGAATCTAAAATATCTGCTATATGTAATAACTGTCTTTGAGTGATATTCTTAAATTCATCATTTTCTTCTTTAACTATTTCGACTATATCGAATGTATCTTGAATATTCATTTTTTACCTCCTTATAATAAATTTTATTTATTCTTTTCATATACTTTTAATTCTTTCTTTAAATGTTTAATCTCTAATTTTAGAATCGTTATTAGTTCTTTAATATATTTTGTTTTTTTCTTTGATAGTAAAAGTCTATTTAATCTATACTCCTTTTCATAAATATTAAATCTAGTGTTATTAATATGATAAATATTCAACCTATTAAAAACTATACTATATTTTTTAGTCCATTCATTTAATTCTAAATGTCTTTTATTCTCTTTCCATTCATGAATTTCCAAATCTCTAATTTTCATTAAATCTTTAAATTCTTTTTTAAGCCTTTTACTTTCTTTATTAAAGTAATTTTCTAATTTCCACTCTTTTTTATTTTCTATTTTCATTTCTAACCTCCTATTAATTATTTTATAAAATCTATAAGCATTTTTGTAATAGTTCCATAAGCACCGATTAAAGATGAACCCATTATAAAAAAGCTGAAATTTGCTATAGTCTTATCATCTGCGATAAAATATTTCCACCCTCCTATTATTGCTAAAATCAATAAACCAAACTTTATATAAACTTCACTATTTTCAAAAAATACTTTTAATAATTCTTGTGTAGCACTCATCTTAATGTATCAAGCTTTTAATTGTTCTCATTAGCCAGTTTGCTAAACTTTTAACTAAACTTTCTGCTTCATATAAAACTTCATCATAATGGTAATACATTAAATACATTACAACTAATGCTAATAAAAATTTTATAAATACTATTGTTCCTTTCATTTTCTCTCCTTTTATATATCTATTATAAAGTTTTTTAAAAAAGTAATAATTAACTTATTATAATTTCTCAAATAAATCTAAGTCGCTATTTTCTTCTTCAAATTCTTTTTCTTTATCTTCAATTACATCGTTAATTTCTTCGACTGTAATTACACCATCTCTAATATCTTCAACTATATCTTCAATAACTTCATTTTGAATATTTACATTAATTTCTTCAAGTTCAACAATTTTTTCAACTGCTAATTCTGTGTCTTCATAATCTAAATTGTTTTCTTCTTCAATTTCAAAATCATCAGCAAAAGTTTTTTTGCCATCTTCTTCAAGTTTTTCGATATACTCATTTTCTTTTTCAATATCTTTGATTACTTCTTTTTTCATTTGATTAACTTCAGTTAAAACTTTTTGTGCTTCTGCATCCATTCGCAATGCATTCAATTTTTCAATATCTGCTTCATTACCAGTCATAACAACAAAGCCATTTTCTAATTTACCCGTTAGCATATCCCAATATAAAAATTGTCCTTGCTTTAGTCGTAATGGATTAATTCCCATCTCTGTCGTTGTATCGCTATTTATTACTAAATGAGCAGAGCTAACATTTTCTTGCTTTAACATAAAACGATTTCTCATATTACTTCTATATGCTGTTGATGGCAAACTATTAACATCAGCTTTTTGTAAAACATTTATTAAACTTCCATTTGAAGCCCTAATTTTACTTCCCAATAATTCTAAAATAGATAGACTCTCTTGTATAGTGTTCTTCATGATTTTATTTAAACTTTTTGCTTCTAACATTTCATTAAGTGTTTGAACTTCATCTATTATTATGATTGTTTGATAAGCTAAGAAGTTATCATTAGAGTTAATAGTGTTATGTTTATACTTAGCTTTCATATCTAATAAAACAGCTTTTAAAAGCTTTAATGAGTCTGCTATGTTGTCGCTATACCTAAACTTATCTAAGCCCCGTAGAAAGTTATAATCAGCACTTGCCTTATAGTTGATAACATATATCTTATCTATGAACTTATAATTGTCTTCCAGTAACATATTTTGTATCATTTCTTTTAGTGCGAAACTCTTTCCTGAACCTGAACCACCAACAATAAGCCAATTACCATTTAATAGTCCGTTACCTTGTTCTTTCTTAGTAGCATATAGAGGAGTTCCTGCCGTGTCTTCTATACCCATGAAATACTTTCCAAATCCCGTTAATGATTTAAAATCTATATTTTTAGGATAAGTATGAATATCTGGTAATGCTTCACTATATAATATCTTCACATATATGTCTTCAAATCGTTCAACTTTTACTTTTTCCAGTTTAAACAGTTGTTCTATGTCCTCAAGCTTCTTTTGAAATAATTCAAAACGACTCATTTCTCCTTTTTTTAATTTAAATAGATACTCTTGCTTTTTTGTATCGTGTGTTATTAAATAATATTGGTCTAATTTTAAACTACTTAGATTTTTTTGTATGTCTGCTAATTCTCTAATACTTTTAAATACAAATGAAGTTAGATAAGCACTAATTAACATTGATATTATGATTGACATAAAAAATTCTTTTTCTAAGTGATAAGTAAAGTTACTCACAACATAATTATAAAATTCATGTAAATACATAATTAAAAATTGACTGTTAAAAATATTAAATATGCTAACATCTGTATCTTTTATAAAAAGAAAAAAATTAACAATTAAATTGTTTATAATAGTAATAGTTGAAAAAATAAAAAATAATATTTTTCCAACATACCAACGATTTAAATATCCATTTTCATTATATAAAGGAAGTTCATATAATCTATCTGTTGTTTTCCATTGATTATTCATAATGAGCCTCCTTAATGATAAAATATTTTACACTACTAAGTAATAAAATAATTATTAGAAATATTTGAATGTCATTAAAAATAGATAGATGTATCATATAATTTTGTCTATTCTCTTTTACATATAATATTTCTTCTTTTGTAAAACTTTTGCTTACATTCTCTTTCATAAAATAGTTATTCATTAAGTCATAATCATATTTAAACTTTAACGGATTAAATACGATTAAAATAAATAAAGATATTGTTATAGCTACTATAAAATGTTTCATATCTTACTCCTCAAAATCTATTTTTATTCTACCTTTCAAAAAATCTTCTTTAACTTGTTTCGGATTCTTTATATATGTAAAATGTAAATTTTCTAATAAATAATTATGTATTTCTAAATCTTCTTCTCTCTGTATTAATTCCTCATTTGTAAATAAACAAGATTTAATTTCACGATACAAGACTGACATTATTTCTTCTTCATTCATAGTTAATATCTGTTCGCTATGTGTTTCTATATAGTTTATTATCTCCATTTCCACCCAAGCTTTATGAACTTTGTATTGTTCTTCATTAACTAGAAAATAATCTACAATATTGTCATCTATAAATTTATCAATTAAATCTAAAAAACTTTCGCTATTCATGTTACTCTCCTTTTTTGATATAGTCTTTCATTATTTCTTTCATTAAATGTGTTTTGTTTTCAAATTCTTCTGAATATTTTCCAAAAAAATGTAATAAATTTAATGATTTATCTTTTAAATAAAACCCATGTAATTTTTTATTCTTATTCTGATTTACAGTAATTTCTTTTTCACTTATAAAATTAAATATCAATTCATTCAAAGCATCACTACTGTTTTTATATTTTGTATCATTTTTAACTTTTATGTCAAATTCTTTTTTTAATTCTATTTCAATATTAAAATTAATATTTTTCATTGCTTACTCCTTTTAAGCATAAGAGATAAACTCTTATACTGTAACTTCAGGAGCTACTTTTGTAGAATAAAAAGTTTCATTGTTTCTTCTGTATTCTTCTATATAGTTAATAATCAATTCTTTACCTTTTAACGGCTCAAACATTTCTTTATTATATTTTAATTCTTTTGTCTGTTTTAGAACACAAGTAAAAGTTTGTATTGTTCCATCTTCATTTTCTTTAATAGATATAAGTTTTACATCTCCCGTTTCTTTTCCAGCTTTCATAATATTAGCAACTGAATTAAGAGTGATTCTTACATAACTTTTTAAGTCGAATAATTCTAAATCTTCTCTTTCTCCTAGAACTTCCATATTTTTATATAATGCTCCGAATGTGTATGTTCTACTTTTTTCATTACCTTTAAAATCTCTATCTATGTGAGCATATCTTGTAACATCTTGGACTTGTATGTGTTTTCCTTTAAGTGCTTTTATATCTGCTTCTTTTAAAGCTTTTTCACTTGTTAATGTAAAAGTGTTTTCAATTAAACTTCCGTTGTCTTCATCAATTTCAGCAGTTTTAATTTGAACTTTCATTATTTTTCCATCTTCATCGGGCTTTAATCTGTAACCTGATACTTTAGCAGTTATAGTATGTTTAACAAATGCTTCATTCTTCGCAACTTCTTCTTCTTGTATATTTAAAAAATCTAATATAGATTGTGTTTTAGCTATTTCAGCAACTTTAGTGTTTTCGTTTTTAATTTCATTATCTTTTTTCATAATGTATTCCTTTCTTTTTAGTTTTGTTGATAAGTGTCTTTGTTGCTTATCTATATATATTATAAAGTTTTTTTAAAAAATTCATTTTAATAACAAAAAAGATTACGATGTTTTTACAATTTATAAAAATAATACGATAATCTCGAACTTTATATTTTATATATTTTTATAAATATTTTTACAAATTAACTACTAAATTGAAAATATGTTTATAATATTAATGTAAGTAGTAGAAAAAGTTGATAAGAAACTCTCCTTTCTAAATATAAAAAATCTACTACTTTAAATTCTTTTCTATTTAAAACAACATTTTTTTATTCTTCTTTATAATCATTCCATAACACAAAGGAGATAGAAAAATGAAATCAACATTTACAAAAAAAACAACAACAAAAATAATTTTAG
>Ga0256826_1001426_pt1 | contig 14832 bp, 13 predicted proteins | sample CV79metaG_FD_185975 | JGI IMG/M metagenome (GOLD analysis project Ga0256826, IMG submission 185975) | Hydrothermal vent microbial communities from East Pacific Rise, Pacific Ocean - CV79 | ecosystem: Environmental > Aquatic > Marine > Hydrothermal vents | place: Pacific Ocean: East Pacific Rise...
GAAATTTCCAAGATAATTTACCACTTTACAACCTGTACACGTAATGAGCTTTTGTGACTCTATATAAGAGCCATAAACATAAGCAAAGAGGGCGATAAGAGAGCTTAGGTAGAGATACGAAAGAGTCGTATTAAGAAGATTAATATGCTCTGGTTTAAAGTCTATAAAGAGTTGGCTGAACGAAGCTAAAAGTGCTAAAGCAAAAAGAATAACACTGAGTTTTACAAAAAGTAAAATTTTATCTGAGTAATAAGTCATAAAGTGATTTTATCATATTTCCAACAATTATTTATGCCTGAGGTAAAATTATTATAAAACGTGCCCCATTGTCACTGTTTTCTACCTTAATACTACCGTCCATGTGGTCGTGAATGATAGACCTAGACATGTACAAGCCAAGGCCTGTGCCTTTCTCTTCACTTTTGGTAGTGAAGTAGGGGTTGAAAATTTTATCAATAACATCTTTTGGAATTCCACCTGCATTATCTTCAATGCAGAGGTGAACTTTTTTATCTTTAGTCCAAAGTTCAAAAGTAATTTTACGGTTAATGTTTTTGTTTTCAACTAAGGCATCATGGGCATTTTTAATAAGATTCATAAGGACTTGCATAAGTTCATTTTTAATATTGTTGACCTGAACACCTTCTTCGGCATTGATAATAGTTTCAATTTTTGCGTACTTAATGAGTGATTCTGAAATAGAGATAGAAGAGTGGATAACATCAATGATGTTGTAGGTTTCTTTCTCAGGATTCTTTTTATAAAAGTCTCTAAAATCATCAATGGTTTGCGACATATACTGCAAGTTCTCATCAATTTGTTCATGTGCCTTGTCAAAGGCTTTTGCATCAAAGGCTTCTAATTTGAATTTAAAGTAGAGGTTTTGGTTAATGAGAGCGAGTGTGTTAAGAGGTTGTCTCCATTGATGTGCAATCTGTTCAATCATCTCACCTAAAGAAGCCATTCTTGACTGTTCGATAATCATCTTGTCTTTTTGACGCTCTTTCATAAGCCCAATTTGAATACGCTGTTGCAAGGTAACATTTAACTCATTTGATTTTGTTAAGAACTCATCACGAATAGATTTAACACGGTCACCTAGTGCCCAAGAAAGAAGTAACATTTCCACAGCTGAACCAATCTGCATAGCACGACTCATAAACTCAAAACCGCCAATAATAGCAAACTTGTTAAGCGAAAAAAGAATACATCCTAGAAGAAAAACAACCCATCCTAAGACATAAAAACGTGCAGGTCTGTAACCATCTCTTAAAGAGGTGAACCCTGCAATAATAAGGAGAGTAGGTACAATGATAGCAAAGGCACCAATAGTTTTTATGACGTAATGATAAGGCATAATAAATACGGAAATGAAAATAGTAAAGGTTAAGTACATAAAGAGTTGCAGTACCTTGTCTAATTTTGGATATTTCTGTGTCTGTAAAAAGTTACGTGTAAAAATAATGGCAAGCAGGGCAAAACCAGAGGAGCCAAGGGTAGACGCATGTGAAACAACCCAAGGGTAGTTTCCCCAAAGAAAGGCTATTCCTATCCCATCAAGAGAGAGCTGCCAAAAAACAAAAATAGCAATAAATGAGATGTACAGAAGGTAGTTCTGGTCTCTTGTGTAGAAGAATAAAACGGAGTTATAGATAAGAATAATGATAAATAAACCGTAATACAAACCTGAAAGTATAATAGGAAGGTATTGGTCTCCGATTAACTTCTGTGTACTTACTAGTTTTAGAGGAACTTGAAGAGCTCCTTCTGTCTGAACTCTTATGTAAAGGGTGTAATCTCCAGTTTCATTGAGTTGTAACTCTTCTACAAAACCAGGATCTGAAATTTTTTTATTTTTAAAAGGGCGTAGTTCCCCTGTGTTGGAAAGAGAAATAAGTTTTTTGTTTGCATCATAAAGATAGATGTCAATATAATCAAGAGGTGGGTAGTCGATTTTTAACCACCAATTCTTTTTTAAATCTCTTTGTGTGAGTGTAAAATCAAGTTTAAACCAGTGTGGTGTTTTGGTGATACCCAAGTTTAACATCTGTGTATTAGCAGGGATTAGTTCTTTATGTTGGAGGGCTTCTACGGAAAGTTCGTTGCTAAGGTCATTAAAATACGCTAATTTATAAGAAAGTTCCTCTTGTGCAAATAAAGACGTGAGAATAAAAAGAAAAGAAAATAAGTATTTAGTCATAGTTTATACTACGCCCCCATAGTAAAAGTAATTGAACCCTCTGAGCAAACCTGATATTCTCAGAGAGTTTTACAGAAGTGAGATTAGCTAAAACTTTTTTTCTGAAGTCCGTTTCACTTCTGAGTCATAGCCATAGCTATGGTGATAGAAAATTTTAGTTAAGATTGCTTCTGTAAAGCTCTTCCCAAGGGTAAAAAGAGAAATACACTATTACTTCGTTGAAAGCACTTGAAGCTACTCGTAGCTCCTGCGTACTTCCGCCTTGCACTAGCACATTTCTCTTCTTACTGAGAACATCAGGTTTGCTCAGAGGGTTCAACTTATTGTAGCTAAGATACACTTAAAAGAAAAATTCAGTTATAGTAAGCCTTATGAAAAACTCCTTATTCTTAGAAATTCAGAACAATGTTAAAGTTTTTGAGACCAATAAAAATGTCATACTAAACTTATGGATAAATTATGACGAACCTAAGATAATTTTAGACTTTCACAAGGTTGATCTTGACTTCTTTCGTGATTATTATGCTTCGGGTGTGTTTGATTATTTTATGGAAGTCATTGGTAAAACAAAAGAGTTAGGTGACTGTCCCATTATGCACGAGCTGTTAGTCTTTTTAAAAGACCGAGAAATTAGTGCAAATGAACTGTTTACCATCTGTAGTCATTTTCGCCGTGCGGTGGTAGATTTCTCGTATGATGCAAGTATTAATTCTAAGATACTGTTTGATGAAATTTCTTATGTATTTGATGAAAACTTTTCGGGAGTTTTAAAACTTTATACTGATACAATTTACCAAAAAGAGTTGTTAATTGCCAAAAATGTTCAACTTTTAAATGAGTATAAAAAAGCACTCGATGAGTCTGCTATCGTCTTTAAAACAGACATATATGGAACCATTACGCACGTAAATAGTAACTTCTGTAAGATAAGTGGTTATAGTCGAGAAGAACTTTTAGGTAACTCGCACTTTCTTGTTAAACATCCTGAAACACCAGTTGAATTTTATCAAGAGATGAACAGTGTTTTAGAAAAAGAGCAGGTCTTTAAAGGGCAAGTGAAAAACCTAAGTAAAGAGGGAACGGTTTACTACTTAGATATTACAGTTATTTCTATGCTTGACCCCATTAAAGAAAAAACAGAGTTTATCGCAATTGGGTATGAGGTGACTACCTTAATTGAAACCCGTCAAGAGGCGGTTGCTGCCTCTTTAGCAAAAGAACTTTTCCTCTCCTCCATGTCACATGAAATTCGTACCCCTTTGAATGCAATTTTAGGTTTTGTTTCAATTTTACTTGAAGAAGAAAATAATGCTAAACATGCCGCGTACTTAAAAATTATTAATGATAGTGGAGAGAATCTTTTAGGCATAATCAATGATATTTTAGATTTCTCAAAACTTCGAAGTGGTGCCTTTACTATTGAGAAAAAGATCTTTAATTCGCATGATGAATTTTCGCATGTTTTAGAGCTTTTCTCTCAAGCGGCTTATAGCAAACATATTCTCTTAAACTCTTTTATTGACCCGATGATGCCTTATGAACTTATTTCAGATCCTTTACGGATTAAGCAAGTATTTTCAAACCTTGTCTCGAATGCCATCAAGTTTACTCCTGAAGGGGGTGAAATAGACATTCGTGTGAGTTATGAAAACAAAGAAATCTCCATTTGTGTAAGTGACAATGGCAAAGGTGTTAGTGATGAAAGTATTTTATTTGATGCTTTTAAACAAGAAAAAGACACCCAAGGTGGAACGGGTTTAGGACTCTCAATTTCTAAAGACTTAGCTGAACACATGGATGGAAGTATCACGTACAAAAAAGGAGAAGAAAAAGGAAGTATCTTTGAGTTTAACTTTAAGGTTGAAGAGCCAAGTAATGTAAAAAGCTTTCCTTTTGATCCTACCCCTTTTCAAAAACTTCGTATTGCACTTTTTTGCTCGCACAATAAAAAAGAAGTAGCGTATATGCGACAGTATTTTGATGCCTTTGAGTTAAATTCTTTTTGTATTACGCGTTTAGATGAAAAAGAGTATGACCTGCTTTTCTTTATGGATGTGAACGAGGAAGAGTTAGAAGTTATAAGACACTTGGATGTTCCTAGTATTGCCTTAGAAAGAGCAGCAAGTAAGCAGTATGAAAATGATAAAAACATTACCAGTCTGATTTACCCAATTTACTGTGAGAAGATGTACCATGCCTTTATTGAAGCGCTAAAAATGACACCTCATGATGATGAGAAATATGTTCAAAAATATAAACAACGTCGTTTCAATGGACATATTTTAGTGGCAGAAGATAACATTGCAAATCAAGAGTTTATTAAGATTATTTTAGAGCGGTATGGCTTAAGTTACTACATCGCTTCAGATGGTTTAGAAGCAGTGCAGACTTTTAAACTTGCCTCATTTGACCTTGTGTTTATGGACAAGCAAATGCCGGTAAAAGATGGGGTAGAAGCGACCAATGAGATTCTAGCCTATGAAGAAGATGAACATAAAGAGCATACCCCTATTGTTGGTTTAAGTGCTGATGTTTCTGAATGTGATGGTCAAAGTTTTGGGCACGATGGTTTCTTAGGAAAACCCCTTGTGATTAAAGAATTTGAAGCTATCTTGCAAAAATATTTGGTTGAACACAGTAGTGTTGAAAAAGAAATTGTTCCCAAAAGTTTTAGTGCAAATAATGTTGACTTACATCTTTTAAAAGAAGAGTTGATGTTAGATGAAAGTGAAGTGAAACTACTGCTTCAAACCTTTAGAGACAAAATGAAAAAATCGTTTCCAATTCTTTCGCTTGCGGTAGATAAAAAGAATTATAAAAAAATCTCTTTAGAAGCCCATTCTATTAAGGGTTCAGCCGCAAACTTTAGGTTTGAAAATTTAGAAGTTTTGGCGAAGTCAATGGAGTTGTCTGCACGAAAAGAAGTCCTAGACTTTGACTATAAAAATGCCTTAGATGAGATGGAAAAAATTATGGCAGAGTTGATGTAACTCTACTCGTTTGCATCGACAGCATCGATGTAGTACCCCATTCCTGAAGCATTGTTAATAATGTCAGAAGGAAGTTTTTTTCTAAGTCTCCAAACTAAGGTTCTTACACTGTTCTCCGTAGCGCCTTCATCTTCCCAAACATAATTCATAGCTTGTTCAAAACTAACAACTTGACCTAACTGAGAAACTAAAATACGAATAAAAGCATTCTCTTTTTTAGTCAGTTTGATTTTTGCATTTTGGTAAAAAGTTTCACACGTACTGATGTCAAGATGGTACTCTCCAGCAAAGGGCACCAGTGGTTTGTCTGAAACTTTTTTACTGTAAAGAAGTTTTTCAAGGTGCTCTCGTTTTAATTCTAAGTCACTCACACTTTTTTTAAGCTTATGTTCTTCTTGGAATTTATATAGTGCCATTTGAATGGTGGTATGCAGACTTTTTGGTTCAAAAGGTTTAACAATGTAACCATAAGGTTCAGTTACTTTTGCCTCCTCTAAAATGTCATCTTCTGCGTGAGAGCTTAGGTAGATAAAAGGAATAGCATGTTTCTCTTTAATGTATGTTGCTAGTGTGATACCATCTGTTTCATCATCTAAAGAGATGTCAATTAAGATTAAGTCAGGTTCATAAATTTTAATTTTATTTCGTGCTTGAAAGGTGTCGTGTGCAATGGAAACAACCTCATAAGAGAGTTTTTGAAGTGCCATTTTTAAGTGCAAAGAAGTGACTTCATCATCTTCAACAATTAAAATTTTTTCATTTGCCATTTATCGTCCTTAATATCAAATTACAAACATTATAACAATTTAACATCAAGTAGTTATCACATTTTTAAAATAAGAGTAGGACTTAAGTTTTAAGCAGTTCAATACTTCCTCGACTCAGTTTAACCTTCATCTTTCTCTCTAACTCTTTTAAGGTTCGGCTGATGACAACACGTGATGTTCCTAAAACATTGGCAAGCTCTTCATGCTTGATGTCAACATTGGGAACCTTTTGTTCGCCCAACCATTTTAAAATTCTTTCGTCTAAACGTTTAAATTTTATGTCTTCAATCAGGGTGGCGAGTGAGCTCATGCGAATGGTATAAAGTGAAAATATATATTTTTGATAGTTTCTGTTTTGTTGCATTAAAGAGGTGACAGCTTCTTCATTTAAAAGGTAACCTTCAATATCGCTAGCAGTAACTGCTGAACCAATAGCTTGGGTTTGAGAAAGGGTTGAAGCGGTGTTAACGATGCACTGTTCTCCTTCTTTGAGGTGATAAAGTGTAATCTCTTCTGTGCCTTCGGCTTGAATGTAAAGACGGACTTCGCCTGAGGTTAAGAGTAAAATGTCATGGCAAATATCGCCTTGGTAAAAGAGAATGTTTCCTTTGGGGATGCTAATAGGTTTGAGGTGTTTTTTTAAAAAAGTAATTGCTTCTTCATCAAGCGTATTCATAAAAGAAAAAGTGTCTAAATTCATATATAATCCCTAAGATAATAATCTTAGAAATTATAGTGTTTTTTAGTTAACCTTGGCTTTACACCCTGTGTTCAGGTGTAAAAGTGTGTACAGTGGACAAAAGCCCATTAATGCTGTACCTAATGCTATAACACCTATAATGGCTAACCACCAAAATGGTGTTAATGCTGCTGCTGTAAAAAGCCCTAAGGCTACAATGATTCTGATGATTTTATCTATAGTTCCTACGTTGCACATGTTAAAGTCCTGTATATTTTAATAATGAGATTATAAAACAATGTAAAACTAAACTGTGTTACTTGGGTTACATTCGCTACAATAAGTTTATGAAAAATTATAAACATAGACGTCATAAAGTTTTACAAGAGATGGACTCAGGCGTAGCAGTACTGCCTTCTGCATCCATGCAAACACGAAGTAATGATACGGAGTTTCCTTTTAGACAAGAGAGCAGTTTTTATTATTTAACAGGTTTTAATGAACCCGACTGTCTTTTACTTTTATGTAAAAATGAGAAAGAGAGTAAGACGGTACTTTTCTTGCGTGAAAGTAACCCTGCTATGGAGATGTGGGTGGGTAAGTTTTTAGGTGTTGAAGCTGCGTGTAAAGCACTTGGTGTTGATGAGGCTTATGATATTAAAGAACTTGAAACTGTTCTACCAAAACTCTTAGAAAACCATGAACGACTTTATGTGGACAATTTTACTTCACATCCTTATGTTGAAAGTGTGAAAAAGGTTTCAAATGAGCTTTTTCACTCTAGAATTGTGCACCGTTCCCCTCGTACATTTTTACATCTAAACACTATTATAGAAAAAATTAGACTTATCAAAGAACCTTCTGAAGTAGAAAATATTAGAAAAGCACTTCATATTACGCAAAAGGCACACCATGCTTCAATGGCGATGGTCAGTGCGGGAATGAAAGAGTATGAAATTCAAGCCATTATTGAATATATCTTTAAAAAAGAGGGCTCAGGGCATGATGCGTATGAAAGTATAGTTGCAGGGGGAAACAATGCAAATACCCTTCATTATGTTCAAAACTCTGACACACTTAAAGAGGGTGACTTAATGCTTATTGATGCGGGTTGTGAATGGAACTATTATGCGAGTGATATTACCCGAACTACTCCTGTAAATGGAAGATTTTCAGAGGCACAAAAAGCTGTTTATAATGGAATCTTACATGCTCAAGAAAAGATAATAGACCTTATTAAACCGGGTATTACTAAGCAAACACTGCAAGAGGCAAGCGAAAGCTTATTAACAGAAGTGCTCGTGGACTTAGGCATCTTAGAAGGAAGCATAGAAAAATTAGTAGAAGACAAAAGTTTTAAAAAGTACTATCCTCACGGAATAGGGCACTGGATGGGCTTAGATGTTCATGATACTTGTCCATATAAAAATGAAGATGGTACAGACCTTATTTTTAAAGAGGGCATGGTTTTAACGATTGAACCTGCATTGTATCTACCTCTTGATGATATGGACCTTCCTTTAAAGTATAGAGGTATTGGAATTCGTACAGAAGATGACATCTTAGTGACTAAAAATGGGTTTGAAAATCTTTCTCAAGGTATAGCGAAAACAGTAGATGAGATTGAAGCAATGTGTAAAAGAGATTACCGAGAGTTTTTATAATTTAATAAAGGTATTTCATTCCAAGGTAAAACCGTGTGGAATAGTCTTTTGCAATGGTTTGAACATTGGCATTGTCTCTTGCAATTTCAGGTACATCAATGTCTTGAGCAAAGATATTGTTAGCAATGGCTTCAAAACTCAAGCCTTCAACAGCGTGAACTTCATAATCTGCAGAAAGGTTCATCAAGACGTAAGAAGACGCGCCACCCCAAGAGTCCATGTATTTAATTGCTGAGTTGAACGTGAAGTCTGAAAAGGCTTTTTTAGAAATAGCTGTGGTGAACATGTTGGCATAAACAAACTTCTCTAAAGTGTTATCGTCTTCATTTGTACTTTGTGTGTAGGAATACCCAGCAAAACCCCACAGACTCTCATCAAAACGAAACTTAGTGTTTAGCTCAAGACCATAATAATCAACATCCCCCGAGTTTTGATTTTGTGTTACACCTACCCCCATGTCTACTCGAGTGATTTTATTGTTAAGCCTTGTGTAAAAAAGATCAGCAGAGTAGTTGAAAGTTTCGAGTTGATGTACGAGTATTAGGTCATAAGACTCACTTTTTTCAGGTTCAAGGTTAGTATTACCCAAGATTCTACCTATGGAGTTAACTTCTTTTTCAAAGTAGGTAGGAACACGATAGGCTTGAGAGTACAAGGTCTTAATTGTCATGTTATTTTGAACATCATAAAGCAAGCCTGTTCGGATGGAAAAGTTGTCATTATTAATATCTTTATTTAAGGTGGCATCATGATACTTAGAGAAAAAATAACGCCCCCCATAAATAAAGCTCCAGTCCTCATTAATTTCGTAGTTTCCATTGTCGTAAATAGAGTAGTTTTGTGTTTTCTCATTAGTCGCACCCACATCATAACCTGTAGGGATAGAATCAGACTTATAACGTCGTGCCTTTCCATCTTCAAAAGAAAGACCAAAAATATTACTACTATTTTCATTTTCAAACATATGCAGTTCAAGTTCGTTGTACCATGACCAAGACTCATAGTCCCACTGTCCACCAGTTCTACTTTTTTCAAGATCCCAATTATGATAAACACTCTTCATTTTTAAAGAAAAGTCATTGTTTATTTCATAATTATAACCAAGAGCGATGAGGTACTCTTTTTCACTATTCCCCTCTTTTTTATCATTAGAAAGTATTCCAAAGTCTCCTGTTTTATAGTTCTCTAAATGACGATCAAAAAACTGTAAGTGCATCCATGCTTCATCATACGAAGCTTTGGCAATGAGGGCGTCTGTCTCATACCCTTGGGCAAAGTTACGTGTTTGACTGTTTTCGTCTTTAATGTTAAAAGACTCCTCGTTTGAAGTGGTTCTGTCTGCAAAGAGTCGAAGGCTTCCTTCATCATAATTATAAACACCACGGGCTTCAAGATGCAAGGTGTCATAAGAGCCATAACGCACCCGCGCCATTACTTCATCATCTGCATCAATGGTAATGATGTTAATTACGCCATTAATTGCGTTAGAACCATATAAAACAGAGTTAGCACCCTTTACAATTTCTATGCGTTCAACAGAAGATAAGGGCATCATGTCCAGATTAAAAGAGCCATGATAAGGGTTTAAAATAGGGATTCCATCTACGAGAAGAAGGGTGTTTGTGTTGTAGTTGACTAAAGTGTTTCCTCGAATGGTAGTGGTGGAAAAGACATTGCCTTCACCATTTACACTCGACATGCCTGTTGCGAATTCTAAACATTCACTCAAACGGTTACACTTTAAAATTTCAAGTTCTTCTTTGGTGATGATTTCAATGGCAGAGGGAGATTCTAAAAGAGATTGGCTTTTCTTACTCGCTGAAGTGACTTTGACATTAAGGAGTTCATCTAAACTCATGTTCAAAAGTTCTTCAGTGCTGAGGTCTGCATGCACTAAGTTGCTAAGAAGAAAAATCAGAGCCAGTGAACGCATATTAACCCCCGTTAAAATTACTTATTCTTATGATAGCACAAGTTCTCTGATAACGCTAGCAACTCCGGTATGTAAGTTGTAATGTGCAATAGGAAAGTCTTCTTCTTCATACTCTTCATGAATATTATAACGCTTAACATAGTCACGTAAAACTTCTAAATCAACCGCGACATAGTCACTTCCATTAAGTTGAGTACGAACAAGTTCACCTTTTTCATTTGACTCTTTAAGGGTAAAGTAAAGAATCTTAAGGCTTACAAGATCTGTCCATTGTAAGAACTCTTCAAAGTTAAATTTTTCAACTTTTTTTCCTTCAGGATTAAACAGAAGGTTCTGTTCTTGAAGGGGAAGGGCTACGGAAAAGATAGCTTTAACTAAGGGTGTGACTTTAGCGGCAAAAAGAGGGGACTCATTTTTATTTTTTAGACCCACTTCAAGTGCACTTGTTAACAGTTCTACGTTGTTTTCTTCAAACATCATTTTTAAGGTTTTCATCAAATTTCACTTTATAAATATTTTTATTGATGAACTTATAACACTTAATGTATAATTCCGCTCTTAAATAAATAAGGAATATTATGAACAAAAGTTTAATTACAAATTTAGTAGCATTGATTTTAGCGGCAGTGGGCTTTTTTCTACCCGAACCTTTTCGAACACCTATCCTATATGCAGGGCTTTTTGCACTTTCTGGAGCACTAACTAATGCCCTTGCAGTGCATATGTTGTTTGAAAAGGTTCCTCTTCTTTATGGCTCAGGTGTGATTGAAAAAAACTTTGAGTCTTTCAAGCGAAGTATCAAAGAATTAATGATGAATCAGTTTTTTACAGTGGAAAATATGAAAAAGTTCTTAGAAGTGGAAGAACAGAAATTGGACTTAGAACCTGTCATCGAAAAAACAGACTTTGCACCTGCCTTTGACGCGCTTTCTAAAACAGTAATGGAGTCTTCGTTTGGTTCAATGTTAGGGATGTTTGGTGGAGAAACGGCATTAGAAGCTCTTCGTGCACCTTTTGAATCTAAAATGAAAGTTGCGGTAAAGGCTATTGCCCAAAGTGAAGAATTTCAAGCTAACTTAAACGAGACACTTTCAGGTTCTTCTTTAAGTGAAGATATTAATGCCAAAATTGAGTCAGCTATTGATTCACGTATGGATGAGTTAAATGCAGTTATGGTAAAAGAGATGGTTCAGAAGATTATTTCTGAACATCTTGGATGGTTAGTAGTGTGGGGTGGAGTGTTCGGTGGACTAATAGGTCTTATTTCAGCCCTATTAATAAGTTTTATTTAGTAACTTCAATAGAAACTTCACCAATGGTGATGATTTCGCCCACTTTAATTTTGGCACGTTTACGTGTCTCAACTTCTCCGTTACGTTTAACATGTTCTTCTGCAATAAGTTGTTTAGCCTCACCACCACTGTCAACAAGGTCAGCCACCTTAATTAGTTTGTAAAGTTCTATGTATTCATCAGTGATTTTAAATTGCATGGTAATGCCCTTTTATGTTTAGTAATGAAATTTTAACAAAAAACTGTTAAAATACTTGTTAAAGCAAGGTAGGATAAAAGGAAAAAAATGAAGTGGAGAATAGACTTTAGAATTTGGCACTGGTTACACGCACTAGTTATTTTAGCCTTACTCGGAACTGTTTTTTTACGTAAGACCTTTTTGTCTTGGCGGGATAACAGTGAAATTTTAACAGATAAACTTTTTGATATGGATATTGATGTTACTCTTGAACAGGCTAAGGTCTTAGCTAAGTCTATTCGTGCGCCAATGTGGGACTGGCATATCTATTTAGGGTATGGCTTAGCTGCACTTTTACTTTACCGAATTGTTCTTTTTTACACGCATAAAAAAGAGAAAGAAGAACTCTCTTTGCATAAAAAACTCGTAAAATTTTCTTACCTCGGTATTTATACGCTTTTAGGTTTTATGACCGTGAGTGGTTTTGAAATTCATTTTTATAAAGAGTTGGGGATGAGCAAAGATGTGACGCACAGTATTAAAGAGTTACATGAACTTGCATATAATCTTGTGCTGATATTTGTTGCACTTCATCTAATGGGTGTTTTAATTGCTGAAAATAGAGATGAAAAAGGCATTGTTTCTGACATGATTCACGGGGGGAAATCCTAGAAAATTATCATAAAAATAGGATGAAACCTAATAGTGTTCTTTAATAATAATTATACTAAAATGTGATAATTATTTTTTAAGGTAAGTATGAATCAGATAAAGTGGAGTGATGGTCTTAGTGTTGGTGTAAAAGCCATTGATGATGACCATAAACATCTTGTTTCTATTATTAACAGACTTTTTGTAGCACTTGATACCAATGCCTCAAAAGATATGCTTGCCTCTGTTTTTAGTGAACTTGAAAAATATACGGTGTACCATTTTGACCATGAAGAGCAGTTAATGTACGCTCAATGCTCAAGTTTTGAAGATGAAGCCTATATTGATGCCCATGTAAAACAACACCAACATTTTTTTAATGATATTCCCGAACTTAAGAAAAAACTACTCAATGCCTCAACGAAAGAACTTGCCCTTGAAGTGGTGGAGTTTTTAGCTAACTGGTTACTTGAACATATTGTTACCGAAGACCTCTCTTTTACTGAGTATCTTATGAAACATAAAAAGATAGAACAGATCCAAGAGAAGACCTCTTTTTTTGATAGAACTGTTTTACGCTTAAACAACACAGTTCCCTTACCCACGCGTGCTTTTTTAATTTTACTTATTCCTTTTATTACGCTTGTTCTTCTTTCAAGTTTGTTGAGTTATAACCTTTATACAAAGTATGTTGAACGTAATGAAGTGGCGAAAGCTTCAAAGTCTTTTATCTGTATTAATGAAATTACAGACCACTTACAAATAGAAAGAGGTCTAAGCAGTGGGTTTATGGCGTCTGAACATCAAGCCTTTTTAAAAGAGCTTCAGATTCAAAGAGAACGAAGTTCACAAAGTATTAAGAATTGTCGTCCAATGTTAAGACGGCTGTATAAGTATGAAGACAGAGATACTAATATTTTGTTGGACATTCTTTTTCAAGAGTCTTTAAAGCTAGGAGATATTCGAGAGAGTGTTGATGCAAGTACAATAAATAGACGTTTAATGATGCGCTATTATACCTCTGTTATCTCTACCTTACTGGACTTAGTTGAACGAACAGGTGCTTTGAGTAAAGGGTATATCCCTTTACAATCTTCTTTGTTGATTATGCTTCACCTTAAAGAAAACAGTGGTCTTTTAAGAGCAGAAGGGGCTTCAATCTTAGCCCAAAACAGTACAGAAAAACAAAGGTTTAAGGCTTTAATCTCTTCAAGTAAAGCCTATAAGCAAGCTTTTAATGCGTTAAGTTCGCAAGTACTTTCTAAACAAATGCAAGATATCGATAACACACAAACTAGCCAGTACGTACAAAGCTTACAAGAACAAATCTGCCGTTTGGTTTGAAGCAATCTCTTTAAAAATTGAATCGTATAATAAACTAATCTCTAAAATTGTCTTACAAATAGATACTTCTGCTTCAAATGAACGCGATGAGTCTTTGTTTTATATGATAGTTTTATGGGGTTCACTTCTAGTCGTGTTACTGTTTGCCTTTGTTATCTCTTTTACTTTAAAGCAGAGTATTGTTAAACCTATTGAAAGCTTCACCTTAGCAATGAAACGTCTTGAACATGGGGATAAAACTTATTTTAACTACACTTACCAAGCCGATGATGCAATTAAAGAGATGATAGGTGCTTTTGAGAACTTTAGACGTTCTCTCATTAAGTCAGACCTCTCCGAAATTCTACTGGAAATTAAAGGGAGAAAAGCAGACACTTTTGAAAGACTCTCTCATATAGATCCTTTAACAAACACGCTTAACCGTCGTAAATTTAGAGAGTTATATGAAGAAGAATTTATGATTTCTCAAGACACGGGTTCTGATTTATGTCTACTGGCACTAGACTTAGATAAGTTCAAAATTATTAATGATAACTATGGTCATGAGACAGGAGATAAGGTTTTAATCGCCTTTGCAAATGAAATAACAAAGATGATACGTCCAACAGACTACCTTGCTCGTAGTGGTGGTGAAGAGTTCTTACTTCTACTTTCACTGACCAATAAAGAGCGAGCGGTTGAGATTGCTCAAAGAATTTGTGAACGGGTAGAAGCATTAACGGTGTCTCATCAGCATAAAGAGCTTAAGGTGACGGTGAGTATTGGTGTGGGTGTGTGTAAGAAAGAGAGTTCAATGGACTCTGTGATTAAACAAGCGGATGAAAATTTATATCGCTCAAAGGCTGAGGGTCGAAATCGGGTGAGTTTTTAAAAGTCAGGGGAAGTTTAGGGGATGAAACAATTGAGCATGAAGCTCAATTAATTCAAAGTGTCTTTTACCAAGTATCTCTCGGGGGGCGTGCTGGACGGGGACGTGCTTCATTGACACGTAAAGTTCTTCCACCAAAGTCTTTGCCTTCTAAGTCAGAAATCGCATCATCTGCAGAACCACCATCGGCCATTTCTACAAATCCGAATCCACGAAATCTACCTGTTTCTCTGTCGCTGACAAACTTTACTGAATTCACTTCACCA
>Ga0256826_1001427_pt1 | contig 14828 bp, 11 predicted proteins | sample CV79metaG_FD_185975 | JGI IMG/M metagenome (GOLD analysis project Ga0256826, IMG submission 185975) | Hydrothermal vent microbial communities from East Pacific Rise, Pacific Ocean - CV79 | ecosystem: Environmental > Aquatic > Marine > Hydrothermal vents | place: Pacific Ocean: East Pacific Rise...
GAGTTTTAACTTTGAGTGGATGAGTTATATTCGCATAGGTGAATTGGTTTAAAAAACCAGCATCAAAATTGTAAGGTTTATCTTCTAAAGATACTAAGATTTCTAAAAGTTTATTAATAGGGATAATTTTTAGGTTAAATGATGCATAAAGTCTATTTTCTACTAAATAGATGCCTTTTGTTAATCGATTGTGTTTAAATTTGCTGATATAAGTAGGCTCACTTATATATGGTCGAACCATTTTTTTTACAAATATTTGTGTAAAGTTACTTATACGCCATTGTGCTTGTAAAACTTTTGAAACCATCTTTTTTTGCTCAGAAAATCCCAACATATTTGTTACTTGTGGGATATGTTCTAGTAAAAGTTTATCTTCTTGTTTGTTACAAATTAGGTGAAGAGCTGAGCGTACACGAAAAATTAACTCTAAAGCTACTCTGTACTCTCTGTACTCATCTTCAGAAAATACTTCACCGCTTAAATCTTTAAGAGAACTAACTCCATAAATAGTTTGTGCAATCCAAAAAATAAGATTAGTATCACGAAGACCTCCAACACTCTCTTTTATATTTGGTTGCATAGATGTTGGATATTTTTTACGTCTAATTTGAGATTCTTCTATCTTTGCAAGAATAAACTCTTTTTGATTATGTAGGCGAATCTTGTTTAGTTCACGACTGACCGCTTGCCAAGTAAAGTTAGAACCACTTATGAATCTAGACTCCATTAAGGATGTACGGATTGTTATATCTTCATTACTTGCACGAAACAGATCACTTACTTCATGAACTCTATGACCTAGTTTAAGCCCAGAATCTAGGGCAAGATAAAAAAGTTTTTCCATTATAAGATGAGTATTGTAACCATCAACATTTTCAAAAGCTATGAGTATATCTATATCGCTATGCACACAAAGTTGTTCCCGTCCATAGCTTCCAAGTGCAACAACCACAATGGGTACAGAGTTACGCATAGGTATATAGTTACCAAATATACGTCTTAAAACAGTCTTATACATTAAAGATATGATGGAGTCTAGTTGTTTTGTATGTTTAACTAAAAAATCTTTACCTTGATTTTTTTTAAACATTTCAGGAAGTAAAGTTTTATATTCATTAATATAGACTTTAAAAAGTTTAGAAAGTTCAAAATCTGAACCGTTGTTTTCTATGATGTCTTCTATTTGTAAGGCAATATCCAAAGTTATAATCCTAAATAATTTTTACTATTATAAGATATAATCCATAAAAGAAGATAAATTTTAAATTTAAGGAATATTATTATGAGTATAACTAAGCGTGTAACATTTATTGCAAAAGAGGGTAGTGAAGCCAAAATGAAGGAGCTTTTAACTGCAATGGTAGCACCATCTAAGGTTGAAGATGGCTGTATATTTTACGATATATTTGTATATGAAAATAATCCTAGAAAGTTCATGGCAGTAGAATCTTGGCGTGATGAAGTAGCATTGGATGGGCATAAATCAACTGAGCATTATGCTATTTATAAATCTTCTTATGAGCCATATTGTGAAAAAAAATATAGTGATGAACTTGAGATTTTAGGGTAAACAATGCAATACTTAATGGCAATAGATGCTGGAACAGGGAGTATAAGAGCTGTTATTTTTGATACACTTGGAAATCAGATAAGTTCATCTCAAAAAGAGTGGACTCATTTAGAAGAAGATGGCATACCTAATTCTATGAGTTTTGATTTTAAAAATAACTGGGATTTAGTTTGCTCATGTATAGAAGATTCATTACAAATTGCTAATCTAAATGGTGATGATATTTTAGCCCTTAGTGCTACAAGTATGCGTGAGGGAATTGTCCTTTATGATGAGGTAGGAAATGAGCTTTTTGCTGTTGCAAATGTAGATGCAAGAGCTAGTAAAGAGGTCAAATATTTAAAAGAAAATTTTGATGGTATTGAAGAGAAATTTTACCAGTTATCTGGTCAAACTTTTGCTCTTGGAGCATTGCCTAGAATAATGTGGCTTAAAAATAACAAACCTGAAGTTTATGAGAGAGTTGCAAATATCTCTATGATTGGTGATTGGGTTTTAGCAAAACTCTCAGGTGTTATAGCAACTGACCCAAGTAATGGTGGAACTACTGGAATTTTTTCTTTAAAAAATCGTGATTGGATACCTAGTATGTCTAAAGAGTTGGGATTAAAAGATGATATTTTTCCAAAAACTCTTGAAGTTGGGACTTTAATGGGTTGTGTTACAAAAGACGCAGCAGATAAAACAGGACTATCTACAGATACAAAAGTTGTAATGGGTGGTGGTGATGTTCAACTCGGTTGTGCTGGTTTAGGTGTTGTTGAATTAGGTCAGTGTGGAATTCTTGGCGGTTCTTTTTGGCAGCAAGTAGTAAACATAAAAAGTGATACTTCTTTACCTGAAAATATGTCAATAAGAGTTAATCCTCATGTAGTAAAAAACCAATCCCAAGCAGAGGGAATTACTTTTTTCTCAGGGCTTGTAATGAGATGGTTTCGTGATGCTTTTTGTGAATTAGAAAAACAAGAAGCTCAAAAAACTGGGCAAGATGTATATGAAATAATGGAACAAAAGGCTAAAGAAGTACCTCTTGGAAGTTATGGAATTATGCCAATTTTTTCGGACTCCATGAAGTATGCCAAATGGTACCACGCAGCTCCTAGCTTTTTAAACCTAAGCATAGATGCAACGGTATGTAATAAAGCTTCTATGTTTAGATCTTTAGAAGAAAATGCAGCAATAGTATCAAGTATAAATCTTGATAAAATAAAAAAGTTTACATCTTTAGACATTGATGAAATTGTTTTTGCTGGTGGTGCATCAAAGGGTGAACTTTGGTCACAAATATTAGCAGATGTAACTGGATGTGTTGTGAAAATTCCAAAAGTTACAGAAGCTACAGCTCTTGGTGCAGCAATGGCTGCTGGAGTTGGTGCTGGAATTTATGAAAGCATACAAAGCATCGCTAAAGAGTTGGTTGTCTGGGATAGAGAATATAAACCAAACAAAAGTAACACTAAAGCTTATGAAGAGATAAAAACTAAATGGATAAGTGCTTATGAAGCACAACTAAAGTTAGTTGATGATAGTATCACGACTTCAATGTGGAAAGCACCTGGTCTTTAGACTGAAATTTAATTGCTTTTCAAACTACTTTTTGAGCGACATCTCTTAAAGTGATAATAATTTAAGGAATAACATGTACCTATTTACAAGTGAAGTGGTAGCCCCTGGGCATCCAGATAAAGTTGCGGATATAATCGCAGATAGTATAGTTGATAAACTTATCATTGGAGATAGCAAGTCAAGAGTAGCAAGTGAAGTTTTTGTTGCTGGAAGACATATTGTAATCGGTGGTGAAGTAACTTCACACACAAAAATGACTACTGAAGATTATAAGCAAATAGTGCATGATGCACTTGTAAATATTGGATATGATGGAAATCCTTATTTTTCAAGACAAGAGTGTTTACATCCAGAGGATGCAGAGGTTCAAGTACTTCTAAACGCTCAATCTCCTGACATTAACCAAGGTGTTGATCAAGAAGATGGTGAAACTGGGGCAGGGGATCAAGGGATAATGTTTGGTTATGCAGACTCTGAAACTGCAAACTATATGCCCTCAGCTATCACTTATGCTCGTATTTTGATGGAAAAAGTTTATGCTTATGCAAAAGCACATCCAGAGGAGCTTGGAGTAGATATAAAAACTCAAGTTACTGTTGATTATGGTGTTAAAGATAATTTTGAAAACTGTAAACCTCAAAAAATCAACACTATTGTAGTTTCTGCTCCATGTGTAGCAACTATGGATATTGATACAGTACGAAAACTTATCCAAGGTCTTATTGATGATGCTGGACTTCCTACTGATATGTATGATAAAAATGATTGTATTATTCATATAAATCCTACTGGAAAGTATGTATCTCATTCACCTTTACATGATTCAGGTCTAACTGGAAGAAAACTTATTGTTGATAGTTTTGGTGGTTACTCGCCAATAGGTGGTGGAGCTCAAAGTTCTAAAGATTATACAAAAGTTGACCGTTCTGGACTTTATGCGGCTAGATACATTGCAAAACATATAGTTGCTGCTGGACTTGCTAAAAAATGTGTAGTTCAACTCTCTTACGCTATTGGTGTTGCAAAACCAACTTCTGTTGCTGTTGATACTTACGGAACTTACACATCACAAGATGATGATAAACTTTCAACATTTGTGATGGAAAACTTTGCACTTACTCCAAACTGGATTACAAAAAAGTTTAACCTTGATAAACCAAGTAAAGATACTTTCCTTTATGCTGATGTAGCAGCTCGTGGTCAAGTTGGTCAACCAGATTATCCTTGGGAACAACTAGATGAACTAGCTAAGTTTGAGGCTTTAAAATAATAAATGAGTAGAATAAACTTTGATGAAGCATTAGCACTTTACGATTTAGACCTTTTTGAACTTGGTGAGATAGCTGATAAAATTCGTTTAGATATGCATGGTAAAAAAACTTACTTTAACATAAACCGTCATATAAATCCAACAAATGTTTGTGCAGATATTTGTAAGTTTTGTGCATACTCGGCAAATCGTAAAAATCCAAATCCTTATACTATGAGTCATGAGCAAATCATGGAGATAGTTAAAGATGTACAGACCCGTGGAGCTAAAGAGGTTCACATAGTTTCAGCTCATAATCCTGATACTGGTTTAGAGTGGTACTTAGAGATTTTTAAAAAGATTAAAACTCAGTATCCAAATCTTCATGTAAAAGCATTAACTGCTGCTGAGGTTGATTTTTTAGCAAGACACTACTCTAAAACTTATGATGAAATACTTGATTTGATGGTTGAGAATGGTGTTGATTCTATGCCAGGTGGTGGTGCTGAGATTTTTGATGAAGAAGTTCGTGACTATATTTGTAAGGGTAAAGTAACAAGTGAACAATGGTTAGATATTCATCAAAAATGGCATGAGCGTGGGAAAATGAGTAATGTTACTATGCTTTTTGGTCATGTTGAAAAAAGAAAAGACCGCATTGATCACATGATGCGTATTAGAGATCTTCAAGATAAAACTGGTGGTTTTAATGCTTTTATCCCTCTTGTTTATCAGACTGAAAATAATTATCTAAATGTAAAAGAGCAAATTACTGCAAATGAGATTTTAAAAACTATGGCAATATCTCGTATAGTTTTAGATAATGTTGCAAATTTAAAAGCTTATTGGGTTACATCAACTGTAAATCTTGCTTTAGTAGCTCAAGAATTTGGTGCAAATGATTTAGATGGAACAATAGAAAAAGAGTCCATAAACTCCGCTGCTGGGGCTAAGAGTGCTAATGGTGTAGAGCTTGAAGAGTTTGTAGCACTTATTAAAAATTCTGGATTTACTCCTGTTGAGCGTGATAGTTTGTATAATGAGATAAAAGAGTGGTAGAGAAGTAGATGGAAATATCGGTTGTAATACCAACTTATAACCGATATGAGTTTTTAAAAAAAGCTTTAATCTCAGTTTATGCTCAAAGTTATCAACCAAAAGAAGTTATTGTTGTTGATGATGGCTCATGTGACGATACAAAACAAATTCAAAAAGATTTTCCCAATATAAAATATATTTTTCAAAAAAACAGTGGTGTTAGTTCTGCTAGAAATAAAGGTATTGAAAATTCAACTTATAAATGGGTGGCTTTTTTAGATTCTGATGATGAATGGTGTGCGGATAAACTCCTTTTACAAGTAAAATTACATCAACAAAATAAAAATATTCTCATGAGCTATACAGATGAGAAGTGGATTAGAGATTATTTTGAAGTAAAGATGCCTAAAAAATATAAAAAAATTGGTGGATATATTTTTGATAAATGTTTATCTCATTGCATCATAGCTCCATCATCAGTTTTAATACACAAACAACTTTTTGATGATCTTGGAATGTTTGATGAGAGTTTAGAAGTGTGCGAAGATTATGATTTATGGTTAAGGGTAGCGATATCTCATGAGATAGGTTTATGTGAAGAAAAACTCATAAAAAAATATGCAGGTCATGAAGATCAGTTGAGTTTTAAGTACTGGGGTATGGATAGATTTAGAGTTATATCTTTGGAAAAATTACTAGATTTTGATTTGGATGAAGCTAAAAAAAACTTAGTGAAAAAATATTTATTTAAGAAATATAGTTTACTCTTAAAAGGTGCTATAAAATATGATAGAATACAATCAATTAAAGAATATGAAATCAAGATGCAAAGATATAAAGTTGAATAATTTAACAAAAGATACAAAATTAACATTAATATATATTTTTATTTCATTCGCATTTTCAGTAGCTATGCGTATGATTTGGGTATATCAGTTTGATGGATATTCACCATTTATGTATAACCATCAGTTCATGATAAATACAAATGATGGTTATTTTTTTGCTGAGGGGGCAAGAGATATACTAAGCGGAATATCGCAAGAAAATGACTTATCTCCAATAACTAGTGCTACCTCACAATTAACAGCATTTTTTGCAACAATTTTACCGTTTTCTTTTGAGTCTATCATCTTATATATGCCAGTATTTTTAAGTTCACTCATAGTAGTACCAATAATCTTAATAGCTAAAAATTTAAAAAATTTAGAGATGGGTTTGGTTGCTGCCCTTTTAGCATCTATCGCTTGGAGTTATTATAATCGCACAATGGTTGGGTATTATGATTCTGATATGTTAAACATAGTCTTACCAATGTTTTTGCTTTGGTCAATTGTTTGGGCTATTAACACAAATGAAAATAAATATTTAATTATTACAGCTTTTGATATTTTAGTATATCGTTGGTGGTATCCACAATCTTACTCTTTAGAATTTTCTTTTTTTGGTTTAATACTTTTATATACTTTAGTTTTTGATAGAAAAAATCTTTACAATTATAAACTTTTAGCAATTATGATGTTTGCTATGATAAATGTTGATGGATATTTTAGATTTATTCTTGTTTTGGCTATATACTTTTTGTTTAATCAAGATAAATTTCAAAAGTATATTTATTATATATTTGGTATTTCTGTTGTTACATTTTTTATATCTGGTGGTTTTACTCCTATATGGGGTATGTTAAAAGCTTATATTTTTACAAATAGTGTAAGTCAAAGTGAGCTTGGTTTAAAACTTCATTTTTTCTCGGTTATGCAAACAGTTAGAGAAGCAGGGCATATCCCTTTTGAGACTTTTGCAAATAGGATTAGCGGTCATGTAGTTACTTTTGTACTATCAATTGTAGGATATATTTACTTGGCTTATAGACATAAGGTTATGCTTTTTGCACTGCCAATGGTAGGACTTGGTTTTTTAGCTAGTGTTGGTGGACTTAGATTTACTGTTTATGCTGTACCTATTTTAGCATTTGGGATAGCATTTTTGATTGTAGAACTTGCTCGTATAATGCCAACAAAAAAGTTAAAAGTCTTAAGTATTATAGCTTTTAGTATGATGATTTTATATCCAAATTATAAGCATATAGACAATTATAAAGTACCAACTGTTATGAATAATGATGAAGTACAAATATTATCTAAGTTTAAATCTATCGCAAATAGAGAAGATTATGTTGTTTCATGGTGGGATTATGGTTATCCTATCCGCTATTATGGAGATGTTAAAACCTTAGTTGATGGTGGTAAGCATAGTGGAGCTGTAAATTTTCCAATAAGTTTTATCTTAACAAAGCCTCAAGAAATATCAGCTAAATTAGCAAGACTAGATGTAGAATATACAGAAAAAATGTTTAAAATTACTGATGAAAAATCACAAGTAGATTCAACTATTGAGTACATGACAACAGATTATGGATTTAAAAATACTAATGATTTCTTAATATCTTTAGATACTGATATAAAGATGCCTAAAAAAACTACAGATATTTACTTTTATTTACCATTTAGAATGTTAGAAATTTATCCAACTGTGAGTATGTTTTCAAATATGGATTTAATGGATGGTCATGAGTATCAAAGAAGTTTCTTTTTTATAAGTAAAAATTTTAGAGAAAATAACAATATAATTAATTTAGGCAGGGGTATATCTGTAGATTTATCTAAAGGTTTTGTAAATTTAGGAAATCAAAAAGTAAAAATAAATAGATTTGTTAAAACATTTTATGATGAAAAAATGCAACTTCAAAAAGATGTTCAATCTTCTGGTGATAAATCAGGTTTAAATGTTGTGTTTATGTCAAACTACAATACTTTTTTAGTTCTTGATGAGGCAAATTACAACTCTTTATATATACAGCTGATGGTACTAGAAGAGTATGATAAAAGTTTATTTGAGAAAGTTTTATCAAATCCTCATGCTAAAGTTTATAAACTAAAGATATAATATTAAAAATAAAGTACATGAGATTTATTTATTGTAATTTTATGTTAAAGGAATACTATGCCACTAAATCATACAAAAGTTCAAAAGTGTTTATTTCCTGCTGCTGGTTATGGAACAAGATTTTTACCAGCTACAAAGGCTATACCAAAAGAGATGTTACCAGTTTTAACAAAACCTCTCTTACAGTATGGAGTGGAAGAAGCTATTGAAGCTGGGATTGAAACTATGGCAATAGTTACAGGTCGTGGTAAAAGGGCTATTGAAGATCATTTTGATCGCTCTTATGAGCTTGAAAATCAAATAGATGGAACAAGTAAAGAGATGCTTATGGCAGATATACGAACAATTATAAAAGATTGTACCTTTTCTTATACTAGACAGGTTGAGATGAAGGGTTTAGGTCACGCTATTTTAACTGGTGAAACACTCATTGGTGATGAACCTTTTGCTGTGATTTTGGCTGATGATTTATGTGATAATGATGGAGAATCTGTTTTAACTCAGATGAAAACATTGTATGCTAAATATAAATGTTCAATAGTAGCAGTAGAAGAGATACCACCTCAAGATAGTAAAAAATATGGTGTAATTGCTGGTAATATTGAAGAAGAAAATGTGATAAGAGTTAATGATATGGTTGAAAAACCTGAACCAAAGGATGCTCCATCAAACTTAGCAATAATTGGTCGTTATATCTTAACGCCAGATATTTTTGACATAATAAGAAAAACAAAACCTGGAAAAGGTGGAGAGATTCAAATAACTGATGCTCTACTTGAACAAGCAAAACAAGGTAGAGTTATAGCTTATAAATTTGAAGGTAAAAGATTTGACTGTGGAAGTGTAGACGGTTTTGTAGAGGCTACTAACTATTTTTATAATAAAAATAATTAATTTTGAATGAGACTTTTTTTACTATTTTTTTTAGTAAGTTCACTGTTTGCTAAAAAACCAGAACTTTTTCTTTTAAATAATTATACAGCAGATAAAAATATAAGTTCATGGCTCATGAGCGAAAAGCTTGATGGAGTTAGGGCTTACTGGGATGGATTTCATCTTATCTCTCGTTCTGGTAAATTTCTTAATCCCCCTAAATTTTTTATAAAAGATTTTCCAACATATAAACTTGATGGTGAACTTTGGAGTAAACGGGAAGATTTTTCAAATATATCTTCAATTGTAAATACTAAAGCTAGTAAAAATAGATGGCATGAACTAACTTATAATATTTTTGAAGTTCCAGAAGCTAATGGTGATTTACTAACACGACTCTCTCTTGTAAAAGAAACAAAATATATAAAAGTAATTAAGCAAATAAAAGTAAAAAATAAAAAAGATTTAAAAAAGTTTTTAAAAGAAGTAGAAGCTAAAGGTGCAGAGGGTGTTGTTGTTCGTGATGGTAGTTTGAAGTATTATACTGGTAGAAATAACAATGCTTTAAAAGTAAAAAGTTATGTAGATGAAGAGTGTGTAGTTATTAAGCTTCATGAGGGAAAAGGGAAATATAAAAATAAGTTAGGTTCACTTAGTTGTAAACTAAATAGTGGAAATATCATAAAAATAGGAAGTGGCTTTAATCTTGAACAAAGAGAAAATCCACCTAAAATAAATGCTATAATAACTTTTAAATATTATGGACTGACATCAAAAGGCAATCCTAGGTTTCCAATTTTTTTAAGAGAGCGTAAATAAATGAACTACGAACATAATTTCAATCCAACTATATCTGATAATAATCTATTTGAAGAGATAAAAAAAGAAAAAGAGCATATAGGATATTATAATCTTTGTCATCAAGATACAAATAGTTTTAAAAAGTATGCTAAAACTGTAAAGCAAACAAATATAGTAGTTATTGGGATAGGTGGTAGTACGCTTGGTACATATGCTATTTACAAATTTTTAAAACATTCAAAAGATTTAAGTAAAAAACTATTTTTTCTAGAAACTACAGATCCAATTGATATAAAATCAAAAGTAGAAACGATTGATTTAGAAGATACTCTATTTATAGTTATTTCAAAATCTGGAACGACTCTTGAGACTGTATCTATCTTTAAATATATAAACTCACTTGTAAAGTGTGATAAAACAAATACTGTAGTGATTACAGAACATGATTCTAAGTTAAATGAGTTTGCCATTACAAATGACATACAAAGATTTGAGATTCCTAAAAATGTTGGTGGAAGATTTTCTGTATTTTCTGCTGTTGGTTTAGTTCCCCTAGCAATAGTTGGAATAGATATTGATGAGTTGTTATCTGGTACAAAAGATGTTCATGATTCATTTTTTAATAGTGATAAATATTATGAAAGAGTATTAAAAAAGTCAAGATTTTTAACAGAATATAAAAATAGCTTCAATATTAACGTAGTTTTTTCTTACTCATCTCGTTTAGAGGGTTTTAATAAATGGTATATTCAGCTTTGGGGTGAGAGTTTGGGTAAAGTAGATATAAATAAAACCCATCAAGGTTTAACTCCTATTGGTATAATTGGACCAATAGATCAGCATTCTTTTTTACAGTTAATTGTTGAGGGAAGACGAGATAAAACTGTAACAGTCATAAAAGTTAATGACTTTGCAAGTGATTTGAAAATTCCTCATGTAGAGTTGGCTGGGTTAGAGGACTTGAACTATATAGATGGTTTAGAGTTCTCATCACTCATAAATTCTCAAGCAGATGCTACAATAGAGTCTATAAATAATTTAAAAGATATTCCATGTGATGTTATAACTATAGATGGAGTAAATGAGAGAGCTATCGCTAGTTTGATGTATGAGTATGAGCTTTTAACATCTGTATGTGCAAAGTTTATGTACATAGATGCTTATAATCAACCAGGTGTAGAGAGTGGAAAAATTATATTGAAAAAAAAGCTACAAAATTAACGAGTTATTTACACTAAATTAGTTATAATCAAAGTAATTTACTTAATGGATTATGAATGAAGATAGCAGTAGCAGGTACGGGGTATGTAGGTATTTCAAATGGTGTTTTATTGGCACAACATAATGAGGTAGTAGCTTTAGATATTATACCTGAGAAAGTTGAGATGCTTAACAATAAAATATCTCCTATAGAAGATAAAGAGATTAGTGAGTATCTACTAAGAGATGATTTAAACTTTAGAGCTACACTTGATAAGCATGAGGCTTATGAGGGTGCTGATTATATTATTATCTCCACTCCTACTGATTATGATCCCCAAACAAACTACTTTAACACTAAGCTTGTTGAAATTGTCATAAAAGATATACTTGAAATAAATCCAAATGCTACTATGGTTATAAAATCAACAGTACCAGTTGGTTATACTAAGAGTGTAAATGAGAAGTTTAACACGACAAATATCATATTTTCTCCAGAGTTTTTACGTGAGGGTTCAGCACTTCATGATAACCTTTATCCAAGTAGAATTATAGTTGGTGAAAAAAGTGATAGAGCTAAAGTATTTGCAAATCTTTTAGTACAAGGTGCAAAAAAAGAAAATATTGATGTATTACTGACTGATTCTACAGAAGCAGAAGCCGTAAAACTATTTTCAAATACTTACCTTGCACTTAGAGTATCTTACTTTAATGAGCTTGATTCTTATGCTCAAAAACATGAACTAAATACTAAAGATATTATTGAGGGCGTTGGGCTTGATCCTCGCATCGGTACTCATTATAATAACCCAAGTTTTGGTTATGGTGGTTACTGTCTGCCAAAAGATACAAAACAATTAAGAGCGAACTATGCTGATGTTCCAAACAATATTATTAGTGCTATTGTTGATTCAAATTCTACAAGAAAAGATTTTATAGCAGATAGTATTATTGCTAAAAATCCTAAGATTGTTGGTGTTTACAGACTTGTCATGAAAAGTGGAAGTGATAACTTTAGAGCATCTGCTATTCAAGGTATCATGAAGCGTATAGAGGCTAAAGGTATAGAGATAGTCATATATGAACCAGCTTATGATGGTGATGAGTTCTTCAACTCAAAAATTATAAAAGATTTAAATGAATTTAAAAATACTAGTGATGTAATCATAGCAAATAGGTTATCTGATGATATAAAAGATGTCCAAGACAAAGTTTATACAAGAGATATTTTTAACAGTGACTCTTAAAGATAAATAGTTTGAAAGTACTTATAAGCGGGACAGCAGGATTTATAGGAAGTCATTTAGCTATAAAATTGCTTGAGCGTGGTGATGAGGTAGTAGGTGTTGATAATATAAATGACTACTACGATAGAAATGTTAAGTATGGAAGACTTCAACGAGCTGGGATTATCACCAGTCTTCATGATGGTGAAAATATAAAATATAATGAGCTACTTGTATCTTCTAGCGATAAAAACTATAAGTTTATAAAACTAAATCTTGAAGATAAAGAAAACTTAGATAAATTATTTGAAAATGAAAAGTTTGATACTGTCATAAATCTAGCAGCTCAAGCTGGTGTGCGTTACTCATTGACAAATCCTATGGCTTATGTTCAAAGTAATATAGTTGGTTTTATGAATATACTAGAAGCTTGTAGATATAACAAGATTAAGAACTTATCTTATGCTAGTTCATCATCTGTATATGGATTAAATGAAGCCCAGCCATTTGCAACATCATCAAGCACAAACCATCCCATGAGCTTGTATGCAGCAAGTAAAAAGTCAAATGAATTGATGGCACATACTTACTCTCATCTTTACAATATCCCAACAACAGGTCTTAGATTTTTTACAGTTTATGGACCATGGGGACGTCCAGATATGGCACTTTATCTTTTTACAAAGGCTATTATTGAGGGTAAGAGTATAGATGTATTTAACTATGGAGAGATGCAAAGAGATTTTACATATATTGATGATATAGTAAATGGAATCATAAAAGTAAATGACAACCCACCAAAAGCGAATGAAAAATTCGATGCTATGAACCCAGATCCAGCGAGTTCATCAGCACCTTATAAAATTTACAATATTGGCAATAATAATCCAGTAAAACTTATGGATTTTATAGAGGCACTTGAAAAAAAACTTGGTAAAAAAGCTATTAAAAATATGTTGAGTATTCAAGCTGGTGATGTGCCTAGTACTTATGCAGATGTAAATGATCTTATAAAAGATTTAGATTATAAACCTCAAACTTCTGTAGAAGAGGGTATAAGTAATTTCGTTGATTGGTATGTAGAATTTTTTAAAATTGATTTGGAAAAAATATAGTGAAAACTGATAAAATATGTATCGTAGGTTTAGGATATGTTGGTTTACCATTGGCTCATGCTTTTAGTGAAAAGTATGAAGTTGTTGGTTTTGATATTTATCAACAAAGAATTGATGAATTAAATAATGCTTATGATAAAACACTAGAATTAAATAAAGCTCAACTAGAAGAAGCACTTGAAAATAACATAAAATTTACTTCTGAGATTCAAGATATAAAAGAATGCAATATTTACATAGTTACAGTCCCAACACCAATAGATAAACATAAAAAACCAAACTTGATACCACTTGTAAAAGCAAGTGAGATGATAGCTAAAATACTAAAAATAGATGATATAGTTATATATGAATCTACTGTTTATCCTGGTGCTACAGAGGAAGTATGTGTACCAATTTTACAAAAGTATTCTAAACTTAGTTTTAATCAAGACTTCTATTGTGGATATTCCCCTGAGAGGATAAATCCAGGTGATAAAGAACATACTGTTACAAAAATACTAAAAGTTACTTCTGGTTCAACTCCTGAAATTGGTAAAAAAGTAGATAAACTTTATGCAAGTATTATAACTGCTGGTACATACTTAGCTCCCAATATAAAAGTAGCAGAAGCTGCAAAAGTTATAGAAAACTCACAAAGAGATATAAATATAGCTTTTGTAAATGAGTTGGCAATAATTTTTAATAAACTAGGAATTGATACAAATGAGGTCTTAAAAGCTGCTGGTACGAAATGGAACTTTTTAAAATTTAAACCAGGTTTAGTTGGTGGGCATTGTATAGGGGTTGATCCGTATTACTTAACCCATAAGGCACAAGAAGTGGGCTATAACCCTGAAATTATTTTAGCTGGAAGACGATTAAATGATAGCATGGGTATATATGTGGCTTCTCAAGTTATAAAACTTATGATAAAAAAAAGTATTCAAATAAATAGTTCAAAAATTTTAGTACTTGGAATAACTTTTAAAGAAAATTGTCCAGATATTAGAAATAGCAGAGTGATTGATGTTATAAGAGAACTTCAAGAATTTGGTTGTGATGTCAGTGTTAGTGATTATTGGGCAAATAAAGATGAAGTAAAACAAGAGTATGGCTTAGATTTACTAAACTACTCAAGTTTAGATTCTGAATCTATTTCAAAGTATGAAGTGGTGATTTTAGCAGTAGCTCATGATGAGTTTAAAAAGATATATCTCAAAAATGATACTCAGATAGTTTATGATATTAAATCAGTTTTAGAT
>Ga0256826_1001428_pt1 | contig 14827 bp, 13 predicted proteins | sample CV79metaG_FD_185975 | JGI IMG/M metagenome (GOLD analysis project Ga0256826, IMG submission 185975) | Hydrothermal vent microbial communities from East Pacific Rise, Pacific Ocean - CV79 | ecosystem: Environmental > Aquatic > Marine > Hydrothermal vents | place: Pacific Ocean: East Pacific Rise...
GTAATAGAGATGAGTAATGCAGATGAGTATGACCTTGAACTCTATATTACAAAAAAGATGATAAAAAAAGGGTTTGTTGAAGTTTCCAATATGTTACGAAAAAAAGATTTTATATATATTCACTCTCATACTAAGGGGAACTTTAGAGAGACCAATAAATATCTCTATACCATCTTTGATATTTATGAATATTATGATGAGATTGAACCACATAAGCTATCAAAAAAAAGATTTTCTAAAAAGATTTTGGAGATGGCAGCAATACGACTAGGATATATTCATGGATAAAATACGAAAACTTGAACAGCGATGGTACAGATATAAGATAAAAAAAGTGGGTTCTTCCATGTTTATATTTCTTCTTTTTCCTCTTTTTATTATAGGAGGGTATTTGATAGGTTTAAATCTTGATAAGATAGAAAATATACTCTTTAATAAACAAAATAGTTCTAGTTTAGAAGCTAAAATAGTTGCTCCTAAGGAGGAAGAGAAAAATATAACTATAATAACAGCTCCTCCATTAACGGTTTTACCAAATATTGAGCATAAAGAGAAGTTGGCTTTAGAACCAGTTATTCCTATTATTGAGATGGAGCAAGAGAGAACGAAAAGTTCTAGAACCAAAGCCTCTCATCGAAAAAAAGTTGTCTCTAAAACAGTTCATGCAAAACGTAATAGTTATTTAACAGCTCAAGAGCTTAAGAGGGGTAAGGCAGATGATGACATCTCCTCTTATAATGGTAATAGACGAGATACTACAAGGTTAAAAAAGATTCATCTTCACTCCAGCTCTATCGATTATGTTGAAAAGATGAAAAAGAAATTTTCAAAGAGTAGAAATCCACGAGAGGCACTTCTTTTAGCAAAAGAGTTTTATAAGCAAGGAGCCTATGCCAAGGCTGAGAATTGGGCATTACGTGCTAATAAAATTGATTCTAATTTAGATGAGAGTTGGATAATATTTGCTCAATCAAAAGCAAAAATGGCAAAAAAAGAGGAGGCTCTTAAAATTTTGGTTGCCTATTATAATAAAACAAAATCAGATAAAGTAAAAGTAGCAATATTACGTATAAAAAAAGGAAAGATATAATGAAATTAATACTCTTTTTTTTAATTTTAACCACTGCTGTTTTCTCTTCTAATTTATCAACACTTTATAAACTTTATGAGAAGCAGGAGTATGATAAGGCGTGTAATTATGCGTTTAAATATGCTTATAAAAAAAAGAACAAGGCTTCAGAAAATTATTTAACACTCTATGGATTGTCCTGTTTAGAGACCAATAATATCGCTCGTGTGGCTACTCCTATGACCTTTTTGACAAAGAGTAAAGATGCACGAGCCAATGCCAGTTATTTTGGAACCATTCTTTTACAAAAACAGTTGCTTCTTCAAGCACTTGTTGATAAAAAGCCTTTAGGTGAATTGTCTCTTCCTACAACAAATTTTGTTTTATCCAAAGTTTTTACTCTTTTTTTAAAAAAGAGATACACTTTAAAAGAGGGAATCTATAAGTTGATTGATAGAGATGATAAAAGTATAGAGTATAGATTGTATATGAAAAAAAATAAGAAATCATCAAACTATATGATTCTTGATATATATAAAAATAGTAAATTTACCAAACGGTACCAATATAGATAGGAGAAAAAATGCAAAAAATTATAGATTTATTAATAAAAGAGAATGCTCTTGATGAAAAAAAATTAGAACTTTTTATAAATAGATATGGAGAGAGTAAAGTAAGCATTACAAATCTTATAAAGGTTAGATTGATTCAAGTTGAAGAGATGGAAAAAATTCTTAATAAAGAGTTGCGTCTTCATACGATAGAGTTAAAAGATTTAGAGTCTATCTCAGGAATTGATACAACTGATTTGTTAAAGAGACAAGCTAAAGATGCGAATATGGAGTATATGGATATTCGAGATGTAAAAATTGATTTTAAATTAATTAAACGATTGCCATTAAAACAGTTGGTTCGATATAAAGTTTTACCTCTTTATGTTGAAGATAATAAGGTTACGGTAGCTCTATCGAATCCCAATGATTTTGAAGCAAAAGGGGCAGTTGAACGTTTTTTTCATGGAAAAATTATGGTTACAGTTTTAGCCCGTGGTGAGATGATAGAGCAGATTCTAAATCAACTTGATACCGAAGAGAAGGTAGAAGAGTTTACGCAGGATATTAAACAAGATTTAGAGCAGGGGGGGAATGAGGCTGTTATAGATGAAAAAGCGTTACCTGCCGTTGTTCAATTGATTGATTTGATTTTAGAGTCAGCCATTGAAAAAGGGACAAGTGATATTCATATTGAAGCGACAGAACACTACTGTTTGGTGCGATATAGAATAGATGGAATCTTACAAGAGTATTTTAGAATGGAACAGGCGATATTTTCTCCACTCTCTTCAAGGATGAAGCTTCTGTCTAATCTTGATATTGCTGAAAAGCGAAAACCACAAGATGGAAGATTTACCAAAATAGTACATGGAAGAGTGTTTGACTTTAGGGTTTCTACGCTACCTACACTCTTTGGAGAGTCAATCGTTATGAGGATTCTTGATAAATCTAAATCAATGGTCAAGCTTGAAGATGCAGGTATGAATAAAATCTCTTACGAAAAGTTTATTAAAGGTATTCATGCCCCTTATGGAATTGTATTGGTTACAGGTCCTACAGGTTCGGGTAAAACAACCACTCTCTATGGAGCGTTGAATGAGATTAAGAGTGTAACGGATAAAACCATTACGGTTGAAGACCCTGTAGAGTACCAAATGGAGGGGATTCAGCAGGTTCAGATTAATAAAAATGCAGAGCTTGGTTTTCCAGATGCTTTGCGTTCTATTCTTCGACAGGATCCCGATAAGATTATGATTGGAGAGATTCGAGACCAAGAGACACTTCGTATTGCTATTCAAGCTGCTCTTACAGGTCACTTGGTTCTCTCTACTCTGCATACCAACTCAGCTTTAGCTGCAATTGGGCGTATGCTTGATATGGGTATTGAGTCTTATCTTATCTCTGGTGCATTGGTGGCAATTCAGGGGCAACGATTGGTTCGAAAAATTTGTCAGAACTGTAAAGAGAAGACAGAACTCTCTCCAAAACTTTACGAAGATATTAAAAACTATGTTCCTGCTGATGCAACTTTTTATGAGGGAAAAGGGTGTGCTATCTGTAATGATTCAGGTTATGCAGGACGAGAGATGATTTCAGAGGTTCTTGTTATTTCAGAACTTATGTCGACCATGATTGCAAATGGGGCTTCTAAAGAGGAGTTAGCAATTCAAGCTGATAAAGAGGGCTTTTTTTCTATGTTTCAAGATGGAATTCAAAAAGCATTGGCAGGAAAGACAACAGCAAAAGAGATTATTAGGGTGGCTCGTTCATAATGAAATATTTTAATGTAACCATTCTTTCTAAAGGAAAAAAGCGTGTTGAAGTAGTTAAAGCCAATAATAAAATTCAAGCGATACGAATAGCAAAACAAAATAATCCTAATCAAGCTGTTCAAAAAGCGATTGAAACCTCTGCCCCAACAGGGGCTCAACTGGATGAGGTTCTAAAAGGTATTAAAAAATCATTTGAGCCAAAGATTCAACTTAATAATAAAATCTCTGCCATTCGACAGATTTCAGTTATGACCGATGCTGGTATCTCTATTCATGATGCTATCACTGAAGTAGCCAGAAATACAGAAAATCCGAAACTAAAGCAGATTTATCAGAATATGGGAAATGATATTAACTCGGGAAAGTCAATTGCAGACTCTATTGAACCTTATAAAGAGGAGTTTGGGCATGTTGCCATTGCTATGACAAATCTAGGAGAACAGACAGGAAATATCTCTGGTTCATATGCCAAATTGGCAGATATTTTAGAGAATATTCGTGACAACATTAAAAAGTTTAAAAAGGCAATTCGTACACCACTAATTACATTTGCAGCGATGGGTGTAGCCTTTACTATTTTGATTATGGTGGTTGTTCCAAAGTTTAAAGAGATGTTTGAACGGTTTGATTCTGCTCTTCCTATGCCTACACAGGTTTTACTTTTTCTAGAGCATATGTTAAACACTTATGGACTCTATATTTTAGGAGGATTAATAGTTCTTTCATTCTCTCTGTTACACTATTATAAAAATGATGAAAAATTTAAATATAAAATTGATAAAATTTTAGTACATCCTAGATTTTACTTAATTCATAAAATTATCTTTTTCTCTTCTATGCACCAATATACTTTAGTCTTTGGAGAACTTGTAAAATCAGGTATTCCTGTATCTGAAGCATTAGACACAGCAGTTGGTATGGTTACCAATGCGTATATAAAAGAGAAGCTTTTAACTGTAAATGCCAATATCTCTAGGGGTATCTCATTGTCAGATGCTTTTGAACAGACTGATCTCTTTGAAAATATGCTTTTACAGATGATTCGAGCAGGAGAGCAGGGTGGTCAACTTGATGCAATGTTAGGAAAAGTAACTGACTATTATGATGCACGTTTTCAAGATTTAATTGATAACCTTGCCGCGTATATTGAGCCAATTATGCTCTTTTTTATTGCTGGTTTGGTTCTTTTAATGGCGTTGGGTATCTTTATGCCAATGTGGGACTTAGGAAAAGCTGTAAAATAGGTTCACTTTTATTATTCCCAATTTTAAATTGGGAATAAATAGTTAATCTTTTACATGTTGTGCAATAAGATGAATAGCCATTCCATAAGAGGTTGAGTTGTTGTATTTGGTTAAAACTCTAAAATTTTTTCCACCCATCCAAATATCATCATGGTCACTGTTTCGGGTCTTTAGCAGATAGGCTTTAGATTCGTTAAATGGCTCTAAAGGTTTAATCCCCATCTTACGTAGATAGCTTACCGAGTATCTTTTCTTATGACTGGTTCTAAGTTTTTTAAATCGTTTTCCTTTAAAGTTGGTTGGTACGGCTACCACACCACCCTTTTTCCACCCTTTTGAGTGCATAAATTTAGCAATAACTCCTACACAATCTTCTAAATCCCAAGGGTCTCGGATTCCATCTTTGTTGTAATCCATGGCATATCGGCGTTGTACAGATGGTACTTGCTGTACTGCACCCATTGCACCTGCAAATGAACCATATTGGCTGTAGATGTCTCGGTTCTCTTCTCGCATTAGTAAAAAGAGGTTTTTAAATTCTGATTTAAAAAACTTTTTCATTCTGTTTTTATGAAATGCAAGGGTTGCTAGTGAATCAAGTACTCTATAATCTCCAGTATAGGTTCCATATTTGCTCTCTACACCCATAAAACCTACAATATAGTCCATATCAATGTTGTACTCTTTTTCGGCACGTTTTAAAATTTGGTAGTAGTCTCGTTTAAAATTTTCTGCTTTTTGCATGGTTTCTGGGTCTAATACATGGTCTTTGTAACGTTCCCAGCTTCCATTGGTGGTGTTTATCTTATATTTTCCTGTATATCTATCAAGTGTCTCTTTATCAAGCATTGCATTGGCTAAGACCTCTTCCATATAGCTTCGTTTAAAGTGATTTCTCTTCACCATCATATTGATAAAGTTTTTTACCTCTTTTTTTGCTAAGAAGTCATATGGGACAGGAGGAAGTGGCTCTTTTGGTGCAGATGCCACAAGTAGTAGGGGGATAAATAGGGTTAGTGTTAATCGTTTAAATATTTTCATGGTAAAAATCCTTAATTATGGATTTAATACTTTAGATTTAGCCAATGCTTTCTCTATCTCCTCTTTGGTCATATCACCCGAAAGTTGTAGTTCTACATTCCCATCTTTTCCTTCTACTTGCATTCCTTTAATCTTCTTTTTGGTTGCATCGCTCATACATTCACAAGCTCCTGTATTACAGTTTTCAACCATTTTAATAATCTGTTGTTTCTGTACGACTCCTGTAAAGTTAATCTTTACACCCTCTGTTGTTTTAAATACATTTTTTTGCATTGGTTTATCCTTTAATTTTTCTGTTACAATTGGTAGTAGTTGCTCTTTTATCTCTTGGTATGTTTTTTCAAACGCTGGGTAGGTTTCTCCATCGGGGTCTTCAAAACCTACATGAATGGTGGGAATAGGTTGTGGAAAAGTAGGACAGGTCTCTTGAGCATGACCACAAACAGTGACTACCAAATCAAAATCTATATGTTCTAGGGTATCGAGTGTTTTAGAGTGATATGTATCCTTCCACTCATTATGTGACTCTAACACCTTTTTGGCGTTTGGATTAACTCTGCCACTGGGTTTTACTCCTGAACTATAAGCAGTGATATTGTGCAGTTGGCTATTGATAAGTGCCTCGGCAATAATACTACGGCATGAGTTCCCTGTACAGAGGATTAAAACATTTTTATTCATATTTCTCTCTTTTGATTTTTTCAATTATAGCTTATATAGCTTTAATTGGTTCCCATTTAAATGGGAACAAGAGGTATGTAAACTGATTACTCTTCTAAAAAGTCCAGTTCTGTATAGGCTTCATTAAAATTTTGTCCATTAAGTGCTTTGAACATCGCTTTATCTTTGAACTCTTTCATAATCTCATTTGGAACCAAATCGGTAAGCTCTTCATCATTATCAATGGCTTTTTTTACTGTTTCATACATAAGGGTAAAGTAATGGTCTGCTTCATCTAAAGCTGTTTTATCGGTAATAAAACCGTGACCTGCTACAAGATTGTTCCACTCTTTCGCACGAATCATCTCAATGGCTTTTAGTTGCCCCATTAGTGAACCGTCACGATTTGAGGTAACACGACCATTCATTGCTAGGTCACCAGTAAAAAGAATTTTACGTTTAGGCATATATAAAAAGAAGTCGGTTGGGGTGTGTGCTTTTGTTGGAATGGCTACAAACTCAAACTCTTCTCCACCAATTGTTCTTTTAATGGTCTCTTTTGGAGTTTCATCAAGTTTAACAATTTTTGTCCCTTTTATAGCATTGGCAGGGAGTTTTTCAAACATTCTTGTTTTATCTCCAGCTTTGTAGTTGGTGTTTACCAGTTCTGGACCAATCAGTGTAGCATTAAACTCCTCTTTGTAGAAATTATTTCCTAACCAGTGGTCATCATGGTCATGAGAGATAAAAACAGTACTTACAGGTAAATCTTTAATTTTTTTCATCGCTTCATAAGATTGACGGGCATATTCATATGATGGACCAGAATCTAAAAGAACATAACTGTCATCAGTTTGAATCCAACATGAGTTAGACATAGCACCTGCATTTTTAGCCGAAGGACCTTCGAGTAGACCTAGAAAACACCATACATTTTCACTTATTTGTTTTGGCTTTAAGTTATAGTTAAATGGCTCTTTCGCTTTGGCTATGCTACTGTTATCCTCTTTTGTTTGATTATTCTCAGTTATAATAGTCTGAGTGGTATTGGTTTCATTGTTATCTGTTTTAATCTTTTTGGTAATATTACTCTGTGTAGTATTGTTCTCTAAAAGAGCAATCTGTTGCATCTTCTGATACATCTCTTCTAAAATTTGGGCAGGGTTTTTATCTTCATTTGCTTGAAGTAGGGTTAGTGACGCAAGAACAAGTGGTAAAATAATGATTTTTTTCATCTCTTTACTATCCTTTAATGGTAATTTAAAAAATTTATTATAGAAAAAAAATCTTGATTAGAGGGGTGGTTGAGTCCATCTAAGCTTTTAATTGATAGATATGTGCTTAAAGAGTTTCTCTTTGATACAGAAAAGAGGATTAAAAAAGAACGGATAGAAATAAGATAAAATTCATCCTGTTTTTAGCACTTTTCTACTAAAATTATGCTCTTAAAATCTCCATAATAGGAACATACAATAATGTCAAAACCATTAGAAAATTTAGATGATGTCTTAAAATCACATAAACTTAGCCAGTTAGAGTATACCCATATATTAGAAATTTTGGATGGTCGCCATCCAAATATTGTTGAACTTGGAATCTTTTCGGCTATGTGGTCTGAACACTGTTCTTATAAGTCGAGTAAGAAATATCTTAATGGCTTTCCTACCAAAGCACCGTGGGTTATTCAAGGACCAGGTGAAAATGCAGGTGTAATTGATATTGGTGGTGGAATGGCTGCTGTATTTAAGATGGAATCACATAATCACCCAAGTTTTATTGAACCTTATCAAGGGGCAGCAACTGGTGTTGGTGGAATCTTAAGAGATGTATTTACAATGGGTGCTAGACCTGTGGCAAATATGAATGCACTTCGTTTTGGAAATATTGTCAATAAAGACAATACAGCAAAATATCAAAGACACTTGGTAAAGGGTGTAACTGAAGGTATTGGTGGTTATGGTAACTGTATGGGTGTACCAACCATTGGTGGAGAAGTTTCATTTGATGAGTCATACAATGGAAATATCTTGGTGAATGCTTTTGCATTGGGAACTTGTAGAGCCGATGAGATTTTCTTGGGAATTGCAGAAGGAGTTGGAAACTCTGTAATGTATGTGGGATCTAAAACAGGTCGTGATGGTCTTGGTGGGGCTGTTATGAGTAGTGATAGCTTTACTGAAGAGTCAAAATCTTTGCGTCCAACAGTTCAAGTTGGTGACCCATTTATTGAAAAACTTCTTCTTGAAGCGTGTTTAGAGTTATTTAAAACAAAACAAGACATTGTTGTTGGTATTCAAGATATGGGTGCTGCAGGGCTTACCAGTTCAGCTTTTGAGATGGCAGGAAAGAGTGGTTCGGGTATGATTATGAATCTTGACCAAGTTCCAGCTCGTGAAGAGGGTATGACACCTTATGACTTTATGCTAAGTGAGTCTCAAGAGAGAATGCTTGTTTGTGTTAAAAAAGGTCGAGAGCAAGAGGTTGTTGAAATTTTTGAGAAGTGGGATTTGGATGTTGCTACTATTGGAGAGGTAACCGATACAGGGCGAATGGAGCTTATGTGGCATGGTGAGAGAGTTTGTGATATGCCAATTGCTCCTGTAAGCGAAGAGGCACCTATTCTTGATAGACCAACCTCAAGACCAAACTATTTAGATGAGATTTCAGGTAAAACTATTGCTTCTTATGACAAAGTAGACAATCAAACAGCATTTGAGAAGTTGGTAGGTTCTATGGAAGTTGTTGATAAAGCTTGGATTTATGAGCAGTATGACTCTATGGTTCAAACCAATACAACAAAAGCACCAGGTAGTTTAGATGCAAGTTGTATTAGAATTAAAGAGAATGGAAAAGCGTTGGCTATGAGTGCCGATTGTAACCCAAGATACTGTTATATTGACCCTGAAAAAGGTGGAGCTTTGGCAGTTGTGGAGTCTGGACGAAATGTTGCCATGAGTGGAGCAAGACCTCTTTCTATTACAGATTGTCTAAACTTTGGTAACCCTGAAAACCCAGAGGTTATGTGGCAGTTTGCACAAGCCTGTGAAGGGATTAAAGAGGCGTGTTTAGAGCTTAATACACCAGTTGTTTCAGGAAATGTTTCTCTTTATAATGAGACCAATGGAACTTCTGTGTTCCCAACTCCTGCCATTGCAATGGTTGGATTGAATGAAGATGAGTCACGCGTACTTCCATCATCATTTCAATCAGATGAAAATCATTTGATTCTTATCGGAGATACAGGTATGGAGTTTGGTGGTTCTTTATATATTAAAGAGCTATTTGGAGAGACAGCAGGAGCTATTTCTGATATTAATTATGAGCAGGAGTTAAAACTTTGGAAATTGGTTATTGATGCCAATGCTAAAGATTTACTCTCTTCTGCTAAAGATTTGAGTTCTGGTGGATTAGCAATTGCTTTGGCTAAAATGTCTGCTGTCTCAGGAAAAGGGGTTACAGTTGGAGTAAGAGTGTCAGATGAGAGAGCTATTTTTGATGAGTCTCAAAGTAGAGCAATCTTAGAAGTAAATAGTAAAGAGAATCTTGAAGCTGTAATTGAAATGGCAAAAGAGATAGGGATTAAAGCTGATATTATTGGAAAGATAGGTGGAGATATTGTTAAAATTAACAATATTGAAATGAAAGTGGAGAGATTAAAAGATATTTATTTTAACAGCTTTAAAAAGGTGGTTGAGCAAGATATTTAGTATCTTGCTTAACCATGCTTGGAGGGAATAAGGCATTGAAAGAGTTCTAGCTTATCATCATATATTGGTTCGCTATTATTCTTACAGTAGTAGAGAGACATAGGGAGAGTTAGTTCTATCTCCTCTAAATCTATACCTAACTCTTTCTGTTGTTGGATATAGAGTTCAATCTCTTCTTCTGTTCCTACATATTTATTTGGTGCAAGAATAATAGTATTTATCTCTTCTTCTGTCTCAGGTTCTACTATTTCATTCTCTTGTTTAACATATTTGTTTGACTCTAAGTTAACTATAGTAACCAAATTTTTCTTTTGATACTCTACTTTTAACTCTTCGTTATTATTGTTGCTAGTTTTAAGAAATCTGTGTTCTTGTTTGAAACTTTTAAATTGTTTAATCTCTTTTTGCATATTTTTAGAAGGAGTAAACTTTTTGACATTGATACGGCAAACTCCTCCTGAACATTCTAGTCCTTGAGCGGTTAAACTGTTTGTTAAAACAACTGTTGATAGTAAAGTTGATATTAAAAAATTCTTTTTAGATAACATTGAAAATTCTCTCCATAATATATTTCACTTTTTCTTCACATATTATGACTTAACTAACGAAAGATAAGATTAATTTCTTGAGATATTTTTCTGAAATATAAAAAAAAGCATCACATTTTTGTTTTTTTAAAATTTTCTAAATATAAAATAATAGAAAAAAATTATATAATAATATGTTGTTTCTTGTAGTTTTAACTTTTGTTTAAAAATATTTTAAGATTTCTTAAGCTTATGAATCAGTAAAATTTTCCCAATTACTGATTTTTTCAATAGAAGGAAAACCATCTAAAATCTCTTGAGGTTGAAATTTTGGCTTATAAGCAAAGGCTTTACACCCCTCTACCCAATAACCTAAATATATCCATGGTAACTCTAAAACTTTTGCAAGTTCAACTTGGTATAGTAGAGAGTATGTTCCCAATGATAGTTCAGGGTAATCAGGGTCATAGTAGAAGTAGATAGAGGAGATACCATCATCTAAAATATCAATTAAATCAACACCAACAAGTTTATCATCTCTAATATATAGAACCTCTTTTCCAAAATCATGCGCTCCCTCTACAAAATTTTCTCTATATTCTCTTGGAGAAATATTACGATGGGACCATTTGTCTTTCTCTTGTTTAAAAGCATGATATTTGTTGTATAAATCTATATGTGCTTGAGAAAGCGTTGGTTTTTGGATAATGATTTCAGTGTTTTTATTTCGTTTAATGGCTTTTTTTTGTGATTTACGAAGCTTGAAGTTATGAACATCAACTCTAATAGATTTACACTCATTACAGCCGTTGCAGATAGGGTGAAAATAGTAACAACCAAAACGTCGCCATCCACGATTAATTAATGCCGTATTGTAGGCTTGTGTGGCTTTTTCTATATGTTTATAGTGCATACGAACGGAATTTCCTTCGATATAAGCACATTCATAATCTAACATACAAAAATCAGTTGATGCAGGAGGTGTAGCTGTAAAAGTTTTATCATTCATAAAAAGAATTTTACCTAAAAATTGTCAATTTATAGTAAAATTTGATTTATTTTTAAAACGAAGGGGAAGGCGTGTACCTTTATCAACCAACCAAGGGTTATGCTTACAACAGTGATTCTATTTTTTTATATGATTTTATTTCAGCATTTCAACCCAAAGGTTCACTTTTAGATGTTGGATGTGGTGTGGGTATAATTTCATTACTACTTAGTAGAGATTTTAAATTTTTGGAAACAACAATTATTGATAAGCAAGAGAGCATGTTAAAATATGCAGAGCATAACTATAAAATAAATAGTTTAAAGGTTAATGCTTTTTTAGGTGACTTTATAGAGTTTAATGAGGATAAAAAATTTGATTTTATTATCTCTAATCCACCTTTTTATGACTCTAATGTAATACAGAGTCAAGATGAACATCTCAATACAGCACGTTATGCACACCATTTACCTATAAAGCCCTTTATAGAGAAAGTGAAAAAGCTTTTAAAGCCAAGAGGACGTTTTATCTTTTGTTATGATGCTAAACAGATTGATAGACTTCTTTATACACTAAAAGAGAATAAAATAAATCCAGAGGTCGTATGTTTTGTTCACTCTAAAATTGATAGAGAGTCTAAATTGGTGATGATTTCTGCCCGTATGAATTCAAAATCATTAACAAAAATATTGCCACCATTGATTGTATTTGATGAGAATAGTAACTATTTAGAAAAGCCTAAAGAGGCTTTTCTTAAAGCAGAAACACATAGTATTAAAGGAGATTATTAAAAATATGGAAACGAATTTATTAAGCCAAGAGGGGTATGATTATAAGTTTACACCCTCTGCCTGTGAGGATTGTGGAGGTGCATGTTGTACGGGAGCGAGTGGTTATATATGGGCTAAATACCCTGAGATAGAAAAAATGGCTGAATTTTTAGAATTAACTGTGGAAGAATTTGCTACAATGTATCTAAAAAAAGTGAAACACCGTTACTCTTTGGTTGAAAAGAAGATTGAAGAGAACAATTATGCGTGTATTTTTTTTGATAATAATAAAAAACAGTGTACAATATACTCTGTTAGACCAAGACAATGTCGAACCTTTCCATTTTGGGAGACATTTAAGAATGATAAAGAAGAGGTGAAAAAAGAGTGCCCAGGAATTATAGATTAAACTGTAGACTAATTATAGTCTTTATATTTTTAGCTCTGTTGGTTGTAGGATGTAGTACATATATCCCTAAAAGTAAGATTGTACCTCAAGAGGAACTTGCCAAATATAATCCTAAAGATTTTGCAAATAAAAAGAGATTTGTGAATAAGGATTTGGCAGATGAAGATGAGTGGATTATAAAAGCTATCTTTTATGAACAAAAAAATGATTTTAAAAAGAGCAATTTTTATTATAAAAAGCTTTATAATGCTACTCAAAAAGATGAATATTTATTAAAGGAATTAAAAACAGCACTCTATTCTGGTAAAAAATCAGAGAATATTGCAAAGTTAAAAGAGTACGTTTCGACACATCCAGAAAATTTAGTTGCAAAACGTATACTTCTCTCTTCATATTTATATGAAAAAAAATATGAAGATGCTAAAAAGGTAAGTAAATTATTACTAAATCAATCTGATGAAGCAATTGATTTTGAACTCTCTGCGAACCCTTATATATTTACAAAAGATTACTCTTCTGCGGTAAGTCTATTAACTCAAGCTTACAATAAGAGTTATAACGAGAATATTTTATTGAAAATAACAACAATTTTAGTGAATTATATGGGTAATATCTCGGATGCAATTTTACGTTTAGAGAACCATAGAAAGAGTCAATCGTGTAGTGAAAAAGTCTGTTTGCAACTTATTAATATCTATTTTCAACAAAATCGTATTTCATCAATAATTCCTTTATATAAGAGCCTTTATCGCTCAACACAAAAAGAGATTTATGCTGAAAAGGTTGTAGAGAGTTATATCTATCTTAAAGATTATGATAGTGCTATAAACTATCTTAAAACCGATTATAAGAATGTTGAACTGCTTTACTCTTTGTATGTTGACCAGAAAAAATATCACATAGCAGATAAGCTTTCTCAAAAGCTGATTGCAGAGAATAAAGATCCAAAATGGTATGCTGAGTCGGCAATGGCACTTTATGAATCAAGTGATAATAAAGATGATAAGGGAATGTTGGCAGAGGTGGTAAAGCGTTTTGAAATAGCACTTAAAAAGGGTGTAGAAAATAGTGTTTATCTAAATTATTATGGTTATACCTTGATAGATAAAGATATTGATGTTAAAAAAGGTATGAAAATTATAGAAAAAGTTCTTGAGGAGCAACCCGAGAACAGTTACTATCTTGACTCTTTAGCATGGGGATATTATAAGTTAGGAAATTGTAATAAAGCGTTAAAAATAATGAAAAAAGTAGTTGATATTGAGGGTTTAAAAGAGGACGAAATTCGTAATCATTGGAACTTGATTAGTCAAAAATGTAAAAAATAGGAAAAGGGAAAAAAATGGCACAGATATTAGATGATATTATAAAAAAGACAAAAGAGGATTTAGAGAAGAGAAAAGTTGATTATCCATTAGAGTGGTTAGGACGCTCTTTGGCATATAACCCTTTTGCTCCAAAAGATGTAAAAAGTGTATTGAAATCTACCAAAGAGAATCCGTATAGAATTATTGCAGAAATAAAAAAAGCAAGTCCCAGCAAAGGAATTATCAGAAAAGATTTTGATCCAATGGTAATTGGTCAAGCGTATGAAAAAGGGGGGGCAGATTCACTCTCTATTTTGACAGAGCCACACTTTTTTAAAGGGGATAAAGAGTATTTAGGAATGGTTCGTCGTTATACCTCTATTCCTCTTCTTCGTAAAGATTTTATTGTTGATAAGTATCAATTGGTTGAGGCATTGGCATTTGGTGCAGATTATGTTCTTTTAATTGCTACGGCATTGAGTCGAAAAGAGTTAAAAGAGCTGTTAAACTATACACGACACCTTGGTATGGAGGCATTGGTTGAAATCCATGATAAGATGGACTTGACCAAAGCAATTTTTGCAGGAGCTGATATTATTGGAATTAACCATAGAAATTTAGAGACATTTGAGATGGATATGAAATTAAGTGAAAGATTAATTCCCTTGATTCCTAAAAATAAAATTATTGTAGCCGAGAGTGGTATCAATGACCATGAAACAGTAAAAGGGTTAAGCGAAGTGGGTGCAGATGCCTTTTTGGTTGGTGAACACTTTATG
>Ga0256826_1001429_pt1 | contig 14823 bp, 14 predicted proteins | sample CV79metaG_FD_185975 | JGI IMG/M metagenome (GOLD analysis project Ga0256826, IMG submission 185975) | Hydrothermal vent microbial communities from East Pacific Rise, Pacific Ocean - CV79 | ecosystem: Environmental > Aquatic > Marine > Hydrothermal vents | place: Pacific Ocean: East Pacific Rise...
ATCCATATCACTTCGTGTTACTAATCTAAATTTTTTTTCTGCCATATTAAATCCTTTATATTATTAAATTTTATGCTAAATTTGTATAAATATTTTGAACATCGTCATCATCTTCAATTTTATCAAGTAAAATTGAAAGCTCTTCCATCTGTTCATCTGTTATCTCTATAGGAGCATTTGGTACTCTTTGTAAAGAACCTTTCTCATATTCTAGTTCCATCTCATGAAGTTTATTTGACATATTTCCAAAATCAGTATAATCAGCAATAATAGATATATGTTCTTCATCTTCTTGTTTTATCTCTTCAAGACCAGCATCTATAAGTTCCATCTCTAGCTCATCCATATCAATTTCAGGAGTTTTCATCTCAAAAATAGCTTTTCTATCAAAATGAAATTCTAATGAACCTGTTGGAACTAATGAACCTCCACCTTTATTAAATATTGTTTTAATATTTGCTACTGTTCGTGTTGTATTTTCAGTAGCAGTTTCTACAAAGATAAGAACACCATTTTTCCATTTACCCTCATAATTTACTTCTGCCATATTTGCAACATCTTTTGCACTAGCTCTTTTTATTGCAGCTTCAATATTATCTTTTGGTAAATTTTGTGCTTTTGCTGTTGTTATTGCACTTCTTAAGGATGCATTGGTATCAGGGTCACTACTTCCTGCTTTTGCAGCCATAGTAATAGCTTTTGCTAATTTTGGAAATACTCTCGACATATTTCCCCATCTTTTCATCTTAGCTGCTTTTCTATACTCAAAGGCTCTACCCATACTATTGTCTCCTATTTTTTATATTTTATTTTAATTAGTTGATTATATCATATTTTTCTAAATCTATTCATCAAGATTTTGCAAAATTAAGCTATCCATAATTTGATTTTTAAATAGTGCATCTTCATGTTGCTGTTTTAAAAATTTATTCTCCTCTTTTAGTGATATATATTGTGTATATAATTTATTTATATCTTTACTTACATAATATATATTATTTCTAAGATAAATTTTTGGTATAAATATAATTAATGTTGCAAACATAGCACCAAAAACCATTACTAAAGCTTTCTTTGCTGTCAATAGTTATCTCTTTCAAACCTAAAAACTCTCATTTTAGAACTTCTGCTTCTTGAATTTTCTTTTATCTCTTCTGTAGTTGGAACAATTGGTTTTTTTGTTAAAGTTTTACCTTTTTTATGATTAGACCCACATTCACATCTAAAAATATGAGCTGGGCATATACATTTTTGTGTCCATTTTTTAAAATAGTTTTTAACAATTCTGTCCTCTAGCGAATGAAATGATATTATAGCTACGATTGTATTATTTAAATTTGCATTTTCTATTTGCTCAAATAACTCTTTTAATACTCCAAGCTCATTATTTACTTCTATACGAATAGCTTGAAATGGTAACGTTGCTGGATGTAGTTTTCCTTTATGCATATTTTTAAATAAAAATTGTGCTAACCCTTTACTTGTATAAAATGGTCTATTTTCTACAATTATAGATGCAACTTTTTTATACTCTTTTACCTCTCCATACTCTTTAAAAATTATTTCTAAATCTTTTTGTGAATAATTATTTACAACATCTGATGCACTTAATAATTGATTTTGATCCATTCTCATATCTAATGTTTCACTTTCAAAACCAAAACCTCTTTGTGTTTTATCAAGTTGTAACGAAGATACTCCGATATCAGCTAACACTCCAACTATATTTTTATCTTTAAATTTTTCAATTACATCTTTAAAGTTACCTTTATTGAAAATAATTCTATCTTTATATTTTTTTAATCTATTATTTGAAAACTCTAATGCTTCATCATCTTGATCATTACAAATTAATTTTATATTTGGATTTGATTCTAATATACCTAAAGAGTGTCCACCATAACCTAGGGTACAATCAATAATATATCCATCTTCTAAATCTTTAAATGTATCAATAACTTCATTAAAAAGTACTGGAATATGTGGAATATTTGTTATGCTCAAAATTTTAATCCTATTTAATTTAATACTGTGTTTTTAACTGTTATAATATCACATATCACCTTATGGTGATTTAATAAATCATCATAAGGTTGTTTTTTGATTGATAAAAATGTAGTAAAACATCTATCTAATATATCTTTGGCACTATTTAGAAAAAACTTTTTTGGTATCCATCACGGTTCTATATCAAAAAAGATAGATCATAATAGTTTTATTATAAATAATAAAGATGCTATTTTTGATGAAATAGGTACAGATTCTCTTTGTCAACTCTCAATGACAAAATATGACTATGGCTGGAAGTTAGCAAGTATTGAAGCAGAAATTCATAATGCCATATATACTCAAATTCATGAGGCAAAATATATAGCCTGTGGAATGCCACCTTATGTGACTGCATATGCATTAGAGCATGATGAAATTATTTTAGAAGATTATTTTGGAAAAACTATTTTTGATAGAATTATGGTTCATGATCCAGGTGATTTTGATACATGGTATGAAAGAAATAAATTTGAAATTCCTACTCTGATAAAATTATCACAAAGTCATATTATGATTATTAGAGGTGTTGGAGTTTATGTTTATGATAGAGATATGACAGAGTTAGTCAAAAAAGTTGCTATACTTGAAAATAGCTGTCGTTTATTAGCGATAAAATCACAATTTAAATAAAAAAGATTATTTAAGAAATAATCTTTTTTTAGAATTTTTTGCTAAAGTATTAGGATATTAACCTAATACTTTAGCAATAGCTTTTCCAATATCAGCAGGAGAAACAACTACAGTAACACCTGCAGCTTCTAAAGCTTCCATTTTTTCTTTTGCAGTTCCTGCAGATCCTGAAACAATTGCTCCTGCATGACCCATTGTTTTACCTTTAGGTGCAGTTTGACCAGCAATAAATGCAACAACTGGTTTAGTAATTTGTTCTTTTATAAGTTTAGCTGCTTGAATTTCAAGATCTCCACCTATTTCACCAATCATTACAATAGCTTTAGTTTCTGGGTCAGCCTCAAACATTGGTAAAATTTGCTTGTAAGAAAGACCAATAATAGGATCTCCACCAATACCAACAGCAGTAGTGATACCATAACCTTCATTACATACTTGATTTGCACCTTCATATGTTAAAGTTCCTGATTTAGAGATAAGTCCAACATTTCCTTTTTTGAAAATACTTCCTGGCATAATACCTATTTTACACTCTTCAGCAGTGATGATACCTGGACAGTTTGGCCCTATAGTCATCATTCCATGTTTATTTGCATGAGCTTTTGCAGCTTGCATATCTTTTACTGGTGCACCTTCTGTAATAATAACAGCAAGTTCTATACCAGCTTCAGCGGCCTCCATAACAGCATCACCAACAAAAGCAGGTGGTACAAATATCATAGAAACTGTTGCTCCAGTATTTTTCACAGCTTCATTAACTGTATTAAATACTGGTTTACCTAAATGTTCTTGACCACCTTTATTTGGTGTAACTCCACCTACTATATTTGTTCCGTAAGCGATACATTGTTCAGCGTGAAAAGTTCCCTCTTTACCTGTAAAACCTTGTACGATTACTTTTGAATCTTTGTTTACTAAAATACTCATATTATTTTCCTTTGAACTCTGCTGCTGCTTTTACAGCTTTTGCTGCACCATCACCTAAATCATCACCAACAATTAAGTTAGAGATATTTGCATTTTTTAATATTTCAGCTGCTTCTGGTGCATTTGTACCATCAAGTCTTACTATTACAGGTACATTTACATCAGTTATTTTAGTAGCTTCAATAATACCATTTGCAATTCTATCACATCTTACAATTCCACCAAAAATATTTACAAAAATAGCTTTTACATTTGGATTTTTAAGGATGATTTCAAAACCTTTTGCAACTGTTTCAGCGTTTGCTGAACCACCAACATCAAGGAAGTTCGCAGGTGTACCACCCATATGATTAATAGTATCCATAGTACCCATTGCCAGACCAGCACCATTTACCATACAACCAATTTCACCATCAAGTGCAACATAAGAAAGCCCATAATGAGAAGCTTCAATCTCATCTTCATCTTCCTCTGTTAAGTCTCTCATAGCTGCAATTTCTGGTTGTCTACCTAAAGCAGAGTTATCAAATCCCATTTTTCCATCAAGTGCTAAGAACTCTCCAGCACCTGTTCTTACCAATGGATTGATCTCTATCATCTCTGCATCATTTTCCATATATAGTTTAAATAATTTTTGCGCGAAAGTGATAATATTTTTTTGCTCACCTTTATCTGTAATACCAAGTCCAAATGCTAGTTGTCTACCATGAAAACCTTGAAATCCAATAGCTGGATCAACAGGAATTGTTACAATCTTTTCAGGTGTATTTTCAGCAACATCTTCAATATTCATACCACCTTCAGTAGATGCCATTATTAAAGGCATCTCTAATTTTCTATCAAGAACTACAGATAAATATAATTCATCTTGAATATCAGCACCATCTTCTATATATAGTTTTTGTACTAGCTTACCTTCGGCAGTTGTTTGGTGAGTAACTAAAGTCATACCTAGAATTTCATTAGCTAAAGTTTCAACTTCTTCTAAAGATTTAGCAAGTTTAACACCACCACCTAAACCTCTACCACCAGCATGGATCTGTGCTTTAACAACCCAAACAGGTCCTCCTAAAGTTTCAGCTGCTGTTATTGCATCTTTAACGCTCTCAACCATTATGCCTTTTGGTGTTGGTACACCATATTTAGCAAATATTTGTTTCGCTTGATATTCATGAATATTCATATTTTCTCCTATATAATATTTAATTTAATCTATTATATCTTTTATAAAATAAAGAATTTATATAAGAAAAACTATTTACACTATTTAATAAAATTATGTTTAGATATGACACATATTGGTATTTATCAAAAAAATATAATTACATAATAAAGTTATAAATTTCTTTTAATTTTCAATTCATTTTCAATTAGTATAATTTCGAAAAATTCAAGGAACATTATGATAATTTTAAATAAAATTTTAAAATCTATAAGTCAATATCAAATAAGTCAGTATAGACTGATACTTTACACCGCAATATTTTTTGTAATATTTGATAATATATCATTTTTTCAAAATGTACTAGAAGTATATCCTTTAGAAGGGATGAATGTTGTATTCAATATTTCAATTTTTTTAACATTGATAATATTTATAGTATTACTATTTTCGCTATTTAGTTCAAAATATACAACAAAACCTTTACTTATAATTGCAGTTATAGTGTCATCTTTTACAAATTATTTTATGAATACTTATCATGTAATTATTGATCATGCAATGATTAGAAATTCACTACAAACAAACTTGCATGAATCATTAGATTTATTTAGTATTACATTAGTTTTATATGTTGTCTTTTTAGGTTTGATACCATCATATTTAATATATAAAGTAAAAGTTAAATACAATCCAATTAAAAAAGAGATAAAAGAAAAACTTAAAACAATAGTTGTATCAATAGTTTTAATAGTTATTCTAATTTTAAGTTTAAGTAAATATTATACTTCATTTTTCAGAGAACATAAACAATTACGATACTATGCAAACCCTACATACTGGATTTATGGGATTAGAACATATATTAAACGAACATATTTTAATGGTCCTATAATAGTAAAAGCTATTGGTACAGATGCTGAAATTACTAACTCTAAGCATAATAAAATTGTTATTATGGTAGTTGGTGAAGCAGCTAGAGCAGATCATTTTTCATTAAATGGATATGAAAAAGAGACAAATCCATTATTGATAAATGATGATATTATAAACTTTTCAAATATGTCATCTTGTGGAACAGCAACTGCACAATCTGTACCATGTATGTTTTCAATTTTTAATAGAGGTGATTATAGTTATAAAAAAGGCATAACAAATGAAAATGTATTAGATGTACTAAAACATACAAAACAAGTAAATATATTATGGAGAGATAATAACTCAGATAGTAAAGGTGTAGCATTAAGAGTTCCTTATGAGGATTATAAAAGTTCAAAAAACAATACAATATGCACAGAAGGTGAATGTAGAGATATAGGTATGTTAGTAGGTCTTGATAAATATATTGAAAAAAATAAAGATAAAGATATATTAATAGTACTTCACCAAATGGGAACTCATGGACCTGCTTACTATAAAAGATATACAAAAGAGTTTGAAAAGTTCAAACCAGTTTGTGAAACAAATCAGCTAGAAGAGTGTACAAAAGAAACAATTGCAAATGGATATGACAATGCAATTTTATATACTGATTATTTTTTAGATAAAACTATAAAGTTTTTAAAACAGTATGATAATAGATATGAAACTGCACTAATATATATGAGTGATCATGGTGAAAGTTTAGGAGAGAATGGTATTTATCTTCATGGTCTTCCATATTTTATGGCACCTGAAGCACAGACACATATAGGTTCATTTGTTTGGTTTGGAGATAAAATGAAAAAAAATATTGATATAGAAAAACTTACTAAAAATAAAGATAATGATTTTTCACAAGATAATCTTTTTCATACTTTATTAGGTATTTTTAATGTTGAAACAAAAGTTTATGTTAAAAAAATGGATATGTTAAAATAGAGATAAAAAAAAGATAGTTTTACAACTATCTTTTTTTATCAATTTCTTATTAAGTTTAGATTATTTTACTTCGTTATTCGTACCAATAAAGTAAGATTTACTTACTTTACTTCGTACTCTTCCCTTCCCATTTGATATAAGTCTGCACCATGAGTATCATTTATAACTGTTACTGGAAAATCTTTCACAGTTATTCTTCTTACAGCTTCTGGTCCTAATTCAGGATAAGCTATAACTTCAGCTGATGTAATCTTTTTACCTAATAATGCTCCTGCTCCACCAGTAGCACCAAAGTAGATACCACCATACTCTTTACAAGCATCTTTTACCTCTTGACTTCTTTTACCTTTTCCTATCATACCACGACTACCATTTTTTAACATAGTTGGAGAAAAACTATCCATTCTATAAGATGTTGTAGGTCCTGCACTTCCTATTGGATCACCTGGTTTTGGAGGAGTTGGGCCTACAAAGTATATGATACTACCTTCAAGATCAAAAGGTAACTCCTCTCCAGCTTCTATTAGGTCTACAAGTTTTTTATGTGCAGCATCTCGTGCTGTAAAAATTGTACCATTTAAAAAAACTATATCTCCAGCTTTTAATTGTCTTGTATCTTCTTCAGTTAATGGTGTTGTAAAAGTATATTCTGCCATATTTTTTCCTTTAAATTTATATAGTTATATGTGCATGTCTTGAACTATGACATTGAACATTTACACTTACTGGTAAACTAGCGATATGGCATGGATTTGCTTCAATATGAACAGCAAGAACTGTTTCAGTTCCACCCATACCCATAGCTCCAATTCCTAGCTTATTTAACTCATCTTTTATCTCTGCTTCCATTTCAGCCATTTCAGGATCTTCATTTACACTTCCTATTGTTCTAAAAAGTGCATGTTTAGATGATATTCCTGCTTTTTCAAAAGTACCACCAATACCAACACCAACAGTAAGTGGAGGACATGGATTTCCACCTGCATCACTTATAACAGATTTTACATATTCAATAATACCAGCTTTTCCTGCAGCTGGAGGGAAAACAGTAGCTCTTGAAACATTTTCACTTCCTCCACCCTTAGCAGCATATTCTACATCGATTTTATCACCAGCAACTATGTCAAAATGAATAATTGCAGGTAAGTTATATCCAATTTTATCTTTTAAGTTTGCTCTACTAAATGGCTCACAAGTTGAAGCTCTTAGATAAGCATCTTGATAGCCTTGTTCTGTTCCTTCATTAATAGCATCTTTTAAAAGTCCACCTAGGATTCTACAGTCAGCTCCTACTTTTACAAAAAATACAGCTAAACCTGTATCTTGACATAAAGGTCTTTTTTCATCTTTTGCAATATCAGCATTTTCAAGTAATTGAGCTAATACCTCTTTTGCAACCGGTGATTTCTCTGCATCATGTGCATCTTTTATAGCTTTGTATGCATCATCTGGTAAAACTGTACCACAATGAATAATTACATTTTTTATTGCAGTTACTACATCTGCATATTGTATCTCTCTCATATAAACTCCATATACTTTGATTTATAATAAGTCTATCATAAAATATTTAATTCATAATAAAATTTATTCATAAAAAAAGGGTTAGCACATATGCTAACCCTAAATGTGAATTATAGTAATAAATTATATTTTAATTAAAAAAGTTATTATCTTTTAATATATTTATTCCACTATTGATAGTTTCAACTGATTTATGAAATTTTGTTCTTAACTCATCAGATAAATCTAATTCAACTATTTTTTCAACACCATTTTTACCTAAAACTACAGGTACTCCCACTGTTACATCTCTATATCCATACTCACCATCTAGCATAACTGATGATGGCATAACTATTTTTGTATCATTTAAAATTGCATCAACCATCACAGCAACAGCACGTCCCGGTGCATAATATGCAGATGTACCAAGATGCTTAACTATTTGGGCACCACCATTTTTTGTTCTATTTATAATCTTATCCATATCATCTTCTGATATAAGTTGATTTAGAGGAACTCCTCCAATTGTTGATAATGATACATCGGGTATCATATTCTCACCATGATCACCTATTACCATTGCTTTTATATCAGATCCACCAAAACCTGAAAGTTTTTTAATTTGATATGCCATACGAGAACTATCTAAAGCCCCAGCCATCCCAACAATTCTATTTCTATCCCAACCTGTCATTTTACAAGCAACATATGTCATAACATCAAGTGGATTTGATACACAAATAATAATAGCATCAGGAGAATATTGTTTTACATTTTCAATAACATCTTTCATTATTTTTGCATTTATTAATAAAAGATCTTCTCTTGTCATATCACTTTTTCTTGGGATCCCCGCAGTAATTACAATAATATCGCAATCACTTAATTCACTTGCATCTTTAGCACCAGTTACTATGGTTCCATTTGCAGCGTAAGATGTTGATTGTTCTATGTCAATAGCTTTTCCAATTGCGATATCAGCGTTTATATCATATAATACTATTTCAGTACAGGTACTCATCATTGTTAAACTATAAGCAGCAGTAGCTCCTACAAATCCAGCTCCTACTATTCCTACTTTTCTTTTTATCATTTATCAACCCTATTTATTTCAAATATTCTATATAAACTCTTCTTAAAACTTATTTAAGTAAAATAGTTTTATGAATAAAAGAATTATATGTCAAAGATGTAAATACTATTATGTTACATGGGAAAAAAACAAGCCTCATGGATGTAAAGCATATGGCTTTAAATCTCAAACACTACCTTCAATTGTTGTAAAAAGAAGTAGTGGTATCGATTGTAATTTATTTCAACATAAAGGATAATTATTGTTTGAAAATTTAAAAAAAAATATATCTACATTAAAATCATCAAAAATCAATATTATGCAATCATGGATCTCAAATGATGACGTACTAAGAGTTTTAAAAAAATATGATATTACAAAAGAAATTTTTATAAAAGATTATGCATTTGGGATTTTTGAATATTATGTAGGAATTTTAGAAGAAGAGACAGAGATTGGGGATTGTCCTGTTATAAATAATCTACTAATATTTTTAAAAGAAAAAAATATAGGTGTAGATGAACTTTTTGTAATCTGTGCAGGTTTTAAAAATTCATTAATTGAATTTATGTATAAGAATAATATTAATAGTTTAGATATTCAAAAAGAAATTATTTATATCTATGAGAGAAATTTTGAAGGTGTATTGAAAAAATATAGTCAAACTATTTTAGAAATAAATAAAAATTTAGTTATAAGCAATGATTTAGTAGATGAAAATATAATTATGTCTACAACAGATACAAAAGGTATTATTACTGCAGTTTCTACTGCATTTAGTGAAATATCAGGCTACTCAAAAGATGAACTTATTGGTAAATCTCATAATTTAGTTAGACATCCTGATATGTCTAAAAAAATATTTGAAGATATGTGGAAAACAATATTAGATGGTAAGATTTGGCGTGGAGAAATTAAAAACTTACGAAAAGATGGAAATACATATTGGGTTGATGCAACAATAGCACCAGAATATGATGGAGACCATACTCTTTTAGGTTATAGTGCAATTCGTCATGATATTACATATAAAAAAGAAGCTGCTACTCAACAAGATATTATAGTAGAACAAGCAAAATCAACAGCATTGGGTGAGATGATAAGTATGTTAGCACACCAATGGCGACAACCACTTCAGGCTATTGCTATATTGATACAAAAACTACCATTAGAAAAACTAATTGATGGTGATATAAGTGATGACACACTTGATGATGTTGTTGCATCTATTGATAAACAGTTGTCTTATATGTCAAAAACAATAGAAGATTTTAGAAGTTTTTTCAATCCTACTAAAGATAAAGAAAAAATATTTGCAAGTGCATTAGTTGATCAAGCGAGAGATTTTCTTGCATATAGTTTTAAAGTTGATGAGATCAACTTTGAAATAATCTCAAATGAAGATATAGAGATAAATATCCATACAAATGAAATTTTACAAGTTTTTATAAATATATTAAATAATGCAAGAGAAGTTTTAATTGAAAAGAATAAAACAAATAGAAATATTACTATAGAATATTATAAATCAAAAGATAATATTATCTTTGAAATAAATGATAATGCAGGTGGTATTCCTAGTATCATTATGAATAAAATATTTGAACCATATTTTAGTACAAAACAAAATAAAAATGGTACTGGCCTTGGACTATATATGAGTAAAACTATTGTAGAAAAAAATGGTCATGGTATATTAGGTGTACAAAATACTGATATTGGTGCTTCATTTAAAATTGTATTACCAATAGATTAAAAGTATTTTATTTAATCATGTTGCATCATATTATAAAAGAAAATATGATACAATCACGTAATTAAAATAATATTATTATATAAATAAAAATTAGGAGATATACTTGTTATATGAAGAATTAAAAACGACTGTTAAAAATTTAGGATTTATTACAATTGAAAGTTTTGCAAACTATATTGGAGTAACACCAAGTGATATATTAACATGGGAAGAACAAGATAAAGTACCTTATACAGTAACATTAATAGTTCATTTAATACAGGGAAAACAAGATATTCCAAATGAAATAAATTCACTTGATTTATTAGTTGAAGAGTGTTTACCTTTAGCTGCATTATTAGAAGAGTCATCTAGTTTTCCTCATAAACTTGAAGAGATGTTTTTACTTCAAAAAAAGTTAAATGATGATACAAATGGTACAAACTGGGAATTGGGTATTAATAAATTTGATAAAGAGATAAATTGGCTTAGATGTATACATATGGAAGTAGCTGAACTTATTGACTCTACACCTTGGAAACATTGGAAAAATATATCTAATGAACCTGACTTAGATAATATTCATATTGAACTTGTAGATGTATGGCATTTTCTTATGAGTTATATTTTACAAGAAACAAATATCCCAAAAGCTGTTTCACTAGTAAATACACATTGTATTTATGAAGCTGTAGAGATGGAAGATATTGATACAAAACTTATTGTAAAAGAAGCAGAAAAATTATCATATATCGCATTTGCTATAGAAACAGGTAATATGCCAGCTTTTAGTGGTGTTGAGAGATTTATAGATCAATTTTTTAGATGTTGTAAACTTTCAGGACTTAGTTTTACATGGCTTCAAAAAATATATATCGGTAAAAACTGTTTAAATAAATTTAGACAAGATAATGGATATAAAGAGGGAACATATATAAAAGTTTGGAATAAAAAAGAAGATAATGTTGTTATGTTAGATATTTTAGGAGAGTTAGAAGATTTAACATTTGATGTTGTATATGAAAAATTACAAGCTGTTTATAGTAAATTAAACTAAATAGATAAGTTAACGGTTTTAAAACCGTTAACTTATCTATCCTTTACAATTAAATTAATCCCCATTTATTTATAAAATTATTATCTATATCTATAATTCCTCTTTTATTTAAATCTTCAATTACACTTGAAGTACATACAACATCATCAGGCCATCTTCTTTTAAAGTTATCATGTGTATTCTTATTTGTAGCATCAATACAAACTGTTTCCCCATCTATATAGATATCTCTATTACTATCAATATTATTTACAACTCTCCATACCAACATATATTGATTTGATAAGTCATTATTCTTTTCATCAACAATTGCTAATATTTTAAAATAATTAAAAAGAGGAGTAAGCTCTTCTATAAGATACTTTTGACTTCTAGTTTTATCTACACTGATTACTACTACTGGTGATTTAGTATCTTTATAATATTGTTTTAAAGCTTTTATATCTGATGATATCTTTTGCATTTTATCTAACAATAAATTATCTTCTAAAATCTCAATACCTACTGCATCTATCTCATCTCCAGTACAATCTATTCCAAGCTTTCCACCAACTGCAAACTTTGGACTTGAGTGATCAAGTGCATCTACAACACCTTTTGTTATTAATATATTTTGAGTAGAAAATCTATTTAATATATAAGGTATCACCTCTTGGGATGGTAACTCTGGAGCATCTTGATCTACAAAAATTGCATGTTTTACAAAACTCATCTGACCTACGCCCCAAAAAGCATGCATAATTTGTTGTGCATGTCCAGGATATGCTGTTTTTATTTTTCCTAGAATAAGATTATGAAATACACCATTTTCTGGCATATAATAATCTAATAGATCAGGTGCAGTAGTTTGTAAAAGAGGTAAAAATATTCGCTCTGTGGCATGTCCCATATACTTATCTTCTAAAAGTGGCTTACCTACAACAGTAGCTGCAAAAGTTGGATTTTTTTTACTAGTAATTGCTGTTACTTCTAAAAATGGGTACTCCTCTTCTAAAGTATAGTATCCAGTATGATCACCAAATGGACCCTCTATTTTTATAGCTTCTGGATCAACAAATCCCTCAATAACAAAATCTACATCTTTTGGTACATAAATATCATTTGTGATTGATTTTACAAGCTCAGCATTTTTCTTTTTAACAAATCCATAAAGCATAAGTTCAAATACTCCAATAGGTAAAGGAGCTTGTCCACACCAGATATACATAGGATCACCACCTATTCCTATAGATACAGGCATTTTTTTACCAGCTTTTTTATACTCTGTAAAAAAGTGATTGCTATCTTTATGAATTTGCCAATGCATTCCTAAAGTTTGGTCATCATAAACTTGAAGTCTATACATCCCTACATTGTGCATTTTACCATCTAATGATGTTGTATAAACTTGCCCCATAGTTATAAATGGACCACCATCTTGCTCCCAAGTTGTTAAAATAGGTAGGTCACTAAGCTTTGCATCTTTTCCTAACTTTATAACTTGTTGACATTCACCTTTACTACTCAATCTTTTTGGAAATACTGATTTTAAAGAAAAAAGTTGTCCAAACATAGCAAGCTTATTCATAAAACCTTGAGGTGGTTTCATTTTCAATAACCCCTCTATCTCTTTAGCAATTTCATCACCATCACCTATAAAAAGTTCAACTGCTTTTGGGGAACAAAATATATTCATAAGTACAGGTGTATCAAATGTTTTATTAGCTCTTTTATCAATTGGTCTAGTAAAAAGTATAGCCTTACTATCCTCTTTTTTAACCTCTATATATGCTATGTGTGGTATCTCTAGATAAATATCTAGTGGTTCATCTATAATTCTTAAAAGATTATTATCTTTTAAAAGTTCAATAGTTTTATCGTACATCTATTATCCTTATATATTTATTTTTTTATTAATCTTTTAAACTCTTGAATTGTTTCCATCTCTCTATTTTGAAGATAATTATTAAAAGTTCGCTCACCTGCTTTTTTAACTTTTAATTTTATAACTATTTTATTTCCTGTTTTGTATCGTTCTACTCTTAAAATTTCACCATTAGCAAATATTTTAATAAACTTTTTCTCTTTTACTAAACTACTTGCCCCATCAATTTCAAACCCTAATGTTAAATCTATTTTATCAGATACTTTAAACTTTTCATTACCACTTTTTTCAAATACTACTATAGAAATATATGAACTAACAATGGGTATAACATCAATTACTTTATTATGATAATGTAAAGATACTTTAAAACTTTTATCTACATTTATCCTTTTATAGTTTATATCTCTTTGCTTAAAATCAATAAACTTAGGATTTATTAGAGTGATAAATTGATCTCTTTTACTAGAAAATAATAATTCAACTTGTATATATTTATTTAAATCTTCTAAATATATAATAGTTTGTTTCTCATAAACTATTGCTGTATTTTGAGAAGATTGAAGTTTTATAGTAATTTCATTATTTTCAATACTATCTATTTTACCATTACATTGTATAGGTATTCCCTTAAAATGGTTAATAAAACTTATATTAACTTCTTGCTTTTTAATATTTTCAAGATGATAAATAGACAAAGGATCTATATCATTATTTTTAGTTTCCATTATTATTTTTAAAAAATTTGATACTAATTTATCTATATCAAAAGGTTTAAATAAAAATTGACTAATCCCAATATCGATACTTTGTAAAAAAATAACATCATCATTTAATTCCGATAGAACAATTATAATTGCATCTGGATTATACTCCAAAATATCAACAATCATCTCAAATGAATTTTTCTTTTTTAATTCTAAATCGGTTAAAATGATATCTGGATTAAATTTTTTATATT
>Ga0256826_1001430_pt1 | contig 14816 bp, 13 predicted proteins | sample CV79metaG_FD_185975 | JGI IMG/M metagenome (GOLD analysis project Ga0256826, IMG submission 185975) | Hydrothermal vent microbial communities from East Pacific Rise, Pacific Ocean - CV79 | ecosystem: Environmental > Aquatic > Marine > Hydrothermal vents | place: Pacific Ocean: East Pacific Rise...
ACTATGGGATATATTATTACCAAAAACTTTACCTCTTGAAGAAAATTTTGGTATAAATATTTTAGCAAAACACTCACTTACAGGTGGACAAATCGAGCTTATTATAAAAAATACAGCTTATAAACTTGCAACCTATCCAAAGCCTATATTTAAAATATCAGATTTCATAGAAGAGATAGAAAAAGAGAAAAAGAATACTTTTGACAAAGAGCATAAAGCTGGTTTTTTAAGTTAAATAATTTACTTTTATCCAATAAAAAAAGTAAATTCAGCCCCTTTATATTCAATCTCATTATAGTTATATACTACATTTTCAACTTCTATTTTTCCATTTAGTATATTTTCCACTAAGTCATTTACCATATGAAGTCCTAGTCCAGAACCTTGAGATTGGTGCTTTGTTGTAAAATAAGGTTCAAATATTTTATTTATAATATCTTCTGGTATCCCTCCTGCATTATCTTTTATTTTAATATATGTTTGACTATTTTTAATAAACACTTCAATAAAAAAATATCTATTTTGTATATTGTTATTTTCAAATGCATCAATAGTGTTATTTAATAAATTTATATACACTTGTATCAACTCATTTGGATAAGAATTTATTTTACTATCTTCTTTGATATCTAATATTACTTCAATATTATTATCTTTTAATTTTGTTTTAGAAATTTGAATAAAGTTATTTATATTATCTTTAATACCAAATAGTTCTATCTCCCCTTCACCTTGAGCAAAACTTTTAAATTCATCAATAGTTTTAGATAGATGTTGAGCATTTTTATTTATCATTTCACATGTTTCATTAAATTTTTCATCGCTTAACATATCAAACTCTTTTTGCATCTGCATAGATGTGACACCTGTTGATATTACGGATAATGGCTGTCTCCACTGGTGTGCAATATTTACAATCATCTCACCCATTGAAGCCATTCTTTCTGATTTGATAAGTTTTAGATGTTGTTCTTCAAAATCTTTTTTTGCAGTAATATCTTGTCTTACTGATACATATCCTATAATCTCTTTGTTTTTATTATATTCTGGTGAAATATTGGCAATCACCCAATAATAACCACCATTTTTTAATTTATTTTTAACTTCACCTCTCCATGTTTTTCCATCTTGGATTAGCTCCCACATATCTTTAAATGCTTCTTTTGGCATATCTTCATGTCTTACAATATTATGTGATTTTCCTATTAATTCATCTCTTGTATAGCCTGAAATATCACAAAAAGCATCACTAACTTCAGTTATAATCCCTCTTAAATCTGTTTTAGAAAAAATTACATATTTACTAATTATTTTAAGATTTTTAGAAAGTTCTTTTGTTCTTTCATCTACAATATTTTGAAGATTTGAATTTGTTTTTTCAACCTCATCTTTACTTCTTTGAACCTCTTTATTTAATTTTTCAAGTTTTATATTTCTTTTTTTATTTTCTACTAACTCTTCTTTATGAGTTTTATAATTTTCTATTATTTTATATAAAGTAAGTAAAACTAAAAAGATAAATCCAATAGTTATCAAAAATAAATAATGTAAATTCTGAATTTTTTTAACAATAAATTCCCCATCACTTTGAATAATAATAATTCCAACACTTTGTTTAGAAATAGGATGTATAACTTTAATAACTGTTAATATAACTTTATTTTGACTATCAAAGAGTGAAAAGTTATCTTTTGATTTCATTTTTTCTACAATTATATTCATTGCATGATGATTGATATCTATAACTTTTTTTTCAACATAATATTTAGGTAAACATGAATTTATATAGTTTTTCTTTTCTGTTTTAAAACTTTTATTATTTATAATCTCTTTTTTTAGCAAAAATACACTTTTTAAATTATATTGATTTTTAAAGTCATCCATTAAAGAAGCAGCACTATAAGAAACTTCAACACTTCCCAAATATCTATTTTTATAACTTAATGGATAGACATATCTATATCCATTATAAAGTCGTCCTACTTCAAATCCATCTGTTGGTTTTTTATTTTTATTTACATAAACTACAGTACTTCTAATATCACTTAAATTATCACCAAATTTACTAGGCTTATGAAATCTTAAAAAACTTTCGTTATTTGGTAAATGAAAATGTAATTGTTTAATATTTGAACTTATTAAAAGTTCATTTGTAAAATAAAGTTTTTTATATAATTTATTTCTAATAATTTGTTTCTCTTCAAGCGAAGCATTTGAAGCATCTTTGAATATATCTTTAACTTCATTTGTATTTATATTTGTATTAAAAATAATATTTGCTAATTTTTTATATGAGTGGTAAATATAATCATAGTTGTTTTTATATTCTATCGTTTTTTTAGATAAATATTGTTCTATTCTATCTTGCTTATCAGATTGGATATATATATATGAAAATGATGATAAAAGTATAAACATCAATATAAATATTATTAAATATTTTTTCATATAATTTCCCTATTTTTTGATATATCTTATTATATCATTTTCTTTTTGAGATTATTGTTATTTAAATACCTTCTGCAATCATAGCATCTGCAACTTTTTTAAATCCTGCAATATTTGCTCCATGAACATAGTTTCCACCCATCCCGTATTCTTCAGCTGTTAAGTGTACTCTTTTACAAATTGATCTCATAGTATTTTCTAACATTGTATCAACTTTTTCATAACTCCATTTTATCATAGAAGCATTTTGACTCATCTCAAATTCACTTACAGCAACTCCACCTGCATTTGCAGCTTTTGCTGGAGCAAAAAGTAATCCATTATTTTGGATATAGTGAATAGCTTCAGGAGTTGATGGCATATTTGCACCTTCACTTACTGATATTGCTCCATTTGATACTAATGCTTGAGCATCTATTAAAGTTAATTCATTTTGTGTTGCACAAGGAAATGCACAATCAGATGGTATTTGCCAAACAGCATGTCCACCTTCTGGATAATCTTCTACTTTAGTATACACTGCATTGCTATGTGTATTACAATATTCTTCTAAAGATACTCGTTTAACTAATTTAAGCTCTTTTAATAAAGCCAAATCAACACCTCTTGAATCATAAATAGTACCTTTGCTATCTGTACATGAAACAGGTTTAGCACCAAGAGCATAAAGTTTTTCAATAGTATGAAGGGCAACATTTCCAGCACCACTAACCGTACAAATTCTATCTTTAAATCCATTTTTTCCTGCAAATTTTAGCATCTCGTCTGTAAAATAAACACAACCATAACCAGTAGCTTCAGGACGCATTAAAGAACCACCAAACATAAATGGCTTGCCTGTTAAAATACCTTCATATGAAGATGTTATTTTTTTATATGCTCCAAATAAATACCCTATTTCTCTAGCACCTACTCCAATATCACCGGCTGGTACATCAATTCTTGGACCTATATATTTATGAAGCTCTGTCATAAATGCGTCACAAAATTTCATAATTTCAAAATCAGATTTACCTTTTGGATCAAAGTCACTTCCACCTTTTCCTCCGCCAATAGGAAGACCAGTAAGCGAGTTTTTAAAAATTTGTTCAAATCCTAAAAATTTTAAAATTCCAGTATTAACACTTGGATGAAATCTTAAACCACCTTTATATGGTCCAAGTGCATTATTAAATTGTACTCTATATCCAGTATTTACTTGTATATTTTGATTATCATCCATCCAAACAACTTTAAATTTAAACTCTCTATCTGGTGTTGTTAATCTTTCAACAATAGAATGTCTTGCATATATAGGATTAGCATCTAATACTGGCTGAATACTTTCTAGTACCTCTTCTACTGCTTGGAAAAAAGTATCATCTGTTGAACAGTTGCTTTTTTTTATTCTAGTTATTGTTTCTTCTAATAAACTCATTTTTTATCCTGATATTAATAATTTTATTTATTATACTGCTTTCCTATTTAAAATATACGAAAATAATATTGATCTAATATTTGTCTATTAGCTAAGTTCAAGTTTCAATTATGTATAATTCGTAACTTTTTTACACACTAAGGATGAAATTTGTTAGATACAACTCTAATAGTACTATGCGCAGGAAACTCGACAAGGTTTGAGCTACAGCCTAAAAAACAATGGTTAAGATGCGCTAATGAACCTTTGTGGTTAAATGTAACAAATAAACTTTCATCTTACACAAATTTTACAAAAGTAATAGTAGTAGCACATCAAAATGAACTAAACTATATGAAAAACTATAGTGATGATTTTATTTTTGTAGCAGGTGGGAACACTAGACAAGAATCTATGACTAATGCATTACAAAATGTAACAAGTAAATTTGTTATGATTAGTGATGTTGCAAGAGCTTGTATACCTAAAAAAATGATTGAAAATTTAATACAATCAAAAGATAAAGCAGATTGCATCGTTCCTTATTTAAATGTAAGTGATACAGTTGTATACCAAAATGAAACAATCAATAGAGATGAAGTAAAACTAATCCAAACTCCTCAACTTAGCAATACAAGTATTTTAAAAGAAGCTTTAAAAAATACTAGAACATTTACAGATGATAGTTCTGCTATTAAAAATATTAACGGAACAGTACATTTTATCAAAGGTAATATCAAAGCTCAAAAACTAACATTTGGTGATGAACTTAAAAATCTTACTTGCTTAGAAAAACCATCAAATGATACATTTGTAGGATATGGAATAGATATTCATCCTTTTACTTTAAATAAACAAATGGTTTTAGGTGGAGTTGAGATTCCTTGTGAGTTTGGATTTAAAGCACATAGTGATGGTGATGTATTAATTCATAGTGTAATTGATGCACTTTTAGGAGCAATTGGAGCAGGTGATATTGGAGAATTTTTCCCAGATACTGATCCTAAATATAAAGGTGTAGATTCTAAAGAGTTATTAAAAGAAATTGTAAGTTTTGTATGCAATGTGGGATATGAGATTGTAAATATAGATCTAACAATCTTAGCAGAGATTCCAAAAATAAATCCACACAAAGAGAAAATAAAATCACAACTTGCAAATCTTTTAAATATACCAAAATATAAAATAAATATAAAAGCAACAACAGCAGAAAAACTTGGCTTCATTGGAAGAGAAGAAGCCGTAGCAGTACACAGTACTGCATCACTAAAATACTATGATTGGACAAAATAAATGAACATATTGATACTAGAAGATGAAATATATCTAGCACAAAAAGTAGCCTCAAGGTTACAAGAGGAAGGATACAACCCTACACACCATGCAACAATAAAAGAAGTAGATAAAACAAAAAAATATGATACTGTATTGCTTTCTACAAATATCCCAGTTGGAAATACTGAAGAGATAATCAAAAAATATCCTGATTCTATTATTATACTTTTAGTATCTTATGTAAATGATGCAACAGTTACTAAGCCACTTAAAGCTGGTGCTAGTGATTATGTTGCAAAGCCATTCTCAGTTGATGAACTTATAAGAAAAATTAAACATTTTCAAGAGTTTAATAGCATCAAGATGCAAAATTTATGTTTATCAAACTATATGGAATTTTTATTTGAAACTATTGAATATGAAGAAAAACTACCAAGAAATTTACCATTTTTAATAGAAACAAATGACCAAAAGATAGCTGATAAAATAGTATTTGATACAGCTAAAAGAATAGATAAAAAAATTCAATATATCTCTTTAAGTAACGAACCAAGAGTTGATTTAAGTGCATATAAAGATAAATTAATTTATATTTATGATTTACACAATATTAAAAATACAGCAAAAGATTTATTGATGAAAAATATTGAGGGATTAGATATTATTTTATGTTCGTTTGAAAGTGAAAATAATTTTCCTTTTGAAACTATAGTTGCCAAAAATAACAACTCTGTAACGGTAAATGATTCTATTTTAACTATCAATGACTATGTAAAAATGATGGTTTTAAAGTTCCAATCAAAATACCCAGATACAGAACTATCTAAAAAACTTGGAATTTCTAGAAAATCTTTATGGGAAAAACGAAAAAAATTCGGAATTGAGAAAAATAAAAAATGAGAAAATTCTATCTAACATTATTTTTTAGTGGATTATCACCTAAAGCACCAGGGACTGTTGGAAGTTTTGTTGCTCTTATTATGGGGATGTTTTTATTAAATTATTTTACTTTAGCAAATTTATTTATGGCTTCAATACTTATTACAATTATTTCAGTTAAGCAAATTGATATTTATGAAAAAGAAGTTGGTGCTCATGATGGAAAAGAGATAGTAATCGATGAGCTAGCAGGTATGTGGATAGCACTTAGTATTGCTGGTGTAAGTTCTGATAATTTAATTATGGGATTTGTTGCATTTTTATATTTTAGATTATTTGATATTTGGAAACCATCTATTATTGGTAAGATTGATGCAAATGTAAAAGGTGGATGGGGTGTTATGGGTGATGATGTTGTTGCTGGGTTATTTGCAGGATTAAGTACTGCTTTAACATACCATTTAATAAACACTTTCATATAACATTAAAAAACTTTAGATAGTATACTTAAAATTTAAATATATAAAGAAAAAAAGGCTTAAGAAAATGATTGATAATAATACAATTTATAACGAAATGATGATACATATACCATTATGTACACATAAAGAAGCACAAAAAGTGTTAGTAGTTGGAGAAGTTCAAGGTAACTTTAAAACTGAAATTGCAAAACATAGTGCAGAAGTAACATACAGCGATGAGCTAAATGTAGAAGGTGAATTTGATGTAATTATTTATAACAATGATTCTATTGATGATATGATTATGTCAAATGTAAACAGATGTTTAGAGCAAAAAAATGGTATTTTTGTTTGTCTAAGTGAAAGATTTAAAAAAGATTCTACAAAATTAGTTGCTGACTTAACAACAGTTGGTAACTCTTTTTGGATAGCTATGCCTTATAGATTTGGTCATACTATGGCAATCATTGGTAGTAAAAAATATCACCCTCAATCTGATATTGTTTTAGATAGATCAGACTTCTTAGAGTGTGAATATTACAACACTGAACTACAAAATGCATCTTTTGTACATCCTCAATATGTTACAAAAGCATTAACTGGTATAGCAAAAAGATAGTATATGTTTAAAAATGCCATAGCCTTAACTGGAGGAATAGCTACAGGGAAAAGCACTGTTGCTAATCTATTTATGCTTCATGGATTTTTAACAATTGATGCAGATGAAATTGCACATAAAATTTTAGATGAAAACTCCTCTAAAATCATCTCCTTATTTGGAGAACAATATGTAAAAGATAACAAAGTTCTAAGAAAAGATCTTGGAACTTTGATATTTAACAATATTGAAGAAAAACTAAAACTAGAAAAATTAATGCATCCATTGATTAAAGAAGAGATCATTTTAAAAGCAAAACTTTTTGAAGACAATGATAAACCTTATCTTATAGATATCCCACTTTTTTTTGAAAATAATAACTATGATATAAAAAGAAGCATAGTTGTATATACTCCAAAAGATATTCAAGTAAAAAGATTAACTTCACGAGATAAATCTACAAATGAAGATGCATTATCTCGTATAAACAACCAAATGGATATAGAAGAGAAGAAAAAACTTTCTACTTATATTATAGATAATAGTAAAGATTTACCACATCTTATAAGTGAAGTTGATAGAATCAAAAAAGAGGTATTATCATGATATACACAAAATACGATGCAAGTGGAAATGACTTTGTAATATTTCATACAGATGAAAATAAAGATTATTCTGCACTTGCTTTAGAATTATGTTCAAAAGAAAACTTTGATGTTGATGGATTAATAGCAATTATTCCACACGAAACATTAGATTTTCAATGGCTATTTTATAACAATGATGGCTCAACTGCATCAATGTGTGGGAATGGCACAAGAGCAGTAGCCCACTATGCTTATAATAATAAACTGGCTAGTAAAAATATGACTTTTTTAACAGGAGCTGGTGAAATATCTTGTAGTGTTGAAGATAATATAGTTGAAACACAAATGACAAAACCTATTGAATTAAAAGCGCCATTTAAAAAAGATGGGTTTGATTGTTGGGTTATTGATACTGGTGTACCTCATGTAGTTATACTTACAGATGATTTAGATAAATTTACTTTAGAAATATGTGCGAAATTTAGAAAAACATACAATGCAAATGTAAATTTTGTACAAATATGTGAAGATAGTTTAAGAGTACGAACTTTTGAAAGAGGCGTTGAAGGTGAAACAAAAGCTTGTGGAACTGGAATGGTTGCTTGTTTTTTAAGAGTTTTAAACTTAAACTTAATACCAAACAACATAAAAGTATTTCCAAAAAGTGGTGAAGAATTAAATATAAGAAAAGAAAATGATATCTTATACTTTAAGGGTGCTGTTAAAGAGATATACAAAAAAGAGTTTAATTAATTGAAATCAATTTTATTAAGTTTGCTATTTATCTTATCAACAATATATGCAAATAATATGCCAAAAAATTATTATAATATCAAAGATACAAAAGAGATGAAAAAAGTTTTTTTCTCTCATATCTTAGTTATGGCAAAAAAACAAAATGCTTTAATACTAAATGATAGAGAATTTATTAAAAAAACTTATCCTATTATAAAAATACTATCAAAAGAATCAAATGAATATAAAAGATTTAAAAAAATAGCAAAAAGATATAAACTAAAAAGCAATTATACTTTAAAAACATATCTTACAAAAATAGATATTATTCCAAACTCTTTAGTATTAGCTCAAGCAGCAGTTGAAAGTGGTTGGGGTAAAAGTAGATTTTTTACAAAAGCAAATAATATTTTTGGTCAATGGACATGGTCAGGTCATGGTCTTACTCCACTTAGTAGAGATGCTGGTAAAAAACATAAAATTAGAATATTTTCATCTTTAGAAGCATCTGTAAAAGGGTATATGATAAATTTAAATATAGGTTGGGGATATAAAGAGTTTAGAGCTCTAAGAGCAAAATTAAGATTAGAAAATAAACTAACTGGACTAAATTTAGCAAAAACATTAGTAAATTATTCTCAAAAAAAAGAGGTTTATACTAAAATGTTAGAAAATATTATTATAAGTAATAATATTTCTAAATACGATTAAATATTATTTTTTTAATTCTCTTTTAATTTTACTAGTAACATCATCTAAGCTTTTAAAAGGTTTAGTTATATAATTTTTAGCTCCATATTTATGAGCTTCAAGTGATCTTTCAAGAGTATCAAAAGCTGTCATCATAATAACTTTAATATTCGGATTTGTTTCTCTTAATTTTTTTAAAAATGACAATCCATCAAGCTTGGGCATCATAATATCTAATAAAACCAAATCATAACTTCCATTTTGAACTGAAGATAATCCTTCAATAGGGTTTGAAAAAGTTTTTACAGTATATGCCCCTGATCTACTTAAAAACCTATCTAAAACATTTAATATATCTTGTTCGTCATCTATTATTGCAATTTTACTCATATTAATTCCTATGTATTTATAGTATTAATTATATACTTGATTTACTTTATTTATTATTATATTTAATATAAAATGACATGAATATTACATTTTTTCATTCTATACTTATTTATATTATTGTATACTTTATGTACAAAAGGATTAAAATGAAATTTTTATTTAAACTATCACTTAAGCAAAAGCTTTTACTACTATTAAGCTTTCCATTAATTGGACTTATCTTCTTCTCTAGTATATTAAGTTATCAAAATTATTCAAAATATGAAAAAATGAAAAAAATTGAAAAATTAGCTGTTTTATCAACTAAAATATCAAAGCTTGTACATGAAACTCAAAAAGAAAGAGGAATGACTGCTGGGTTTATTGGAAGTAATGGGACAAAATTTTCACAAAAATTACCTGAACAAAGAAAAAATGCAGATAAAGCATTTAAAATTTTAACTTCATATGTAAGTACAATTGATATGTCTGACTATGAAAAAGAGTTTTCAATTAATTTAAACTCTGCAATAAATCAATTTAACAAAAGAGATAGTATCAGAATCAAAGTTTCAAACTTAAATATTCCATTAAAAGATGCTCTTGCATATTATACAAATAATAATGCTGCATTTTTAGATATAGTTGTTGCTAGTGCAAAACTATCTGATAATGCAAAAATAACTCAAGAGATAACATCTTATTCTGCTTTCTTACTTTCAAAAGAAAGAGCAGGAATTGAAAGAGCTGTAGGAGCTGCAACATTAGCTAACAATAAATTTAAACCTGGAATGAGAGAGAAGTTTAATAATTTAATTGCTTCACAAGATTCATATTTAAAAACATTTATCTCTTATGCTAGCTCATCAAATATTGATTTTTATAATAATACACTTCAAGGTGATGATATAAATGAAATTCAAAGAATTAGAAATATACTATTAAGTGCAAATGAAATTGGTGGATTTGGTATTGAAAGTACTTATTGGTTTGATACTATTACAAAAAAAATAGGATTATTAAAAAAAGTTGAAAATCATTTAAGAGATAACCTTAATATAAGTGATACAAAAGTAAAAGATGCTGTTGTAATTGCATCAAAACTTTCAAACTTATTACATGAAACACAAAAAGAAAGAGGTGCAACTGCTGGATTTATTGGAAGTAAAGGTTCAAAATTTACTGCTAAGTTACCATCACAAAGAGTACTTACAAATAATAGAATAAAAAAATTACAACAAGCATTAAAAAACTTTAATACATCTGTTTATCCTGAAATTTTAGGAAAACAAATAAATATTGCTATTGCTAATATAAATAAAATATCACAAATAAGAAAACAAGTATCAGCTTTATCAATAGGAGCAAGTGAAGCAATTAAATATTATACAAATATGAATTCTTCTATGCTAAATATTATAAGAACTATTACAAGAATTGCAACAAATGTAAATGAAGCTAGAGATTTAAACGCATTTTATAACTTCTTAATGTCAAAAGAGAGAGCTGGAATAGAAAGAGCAGTTGGATCAAATACATTTGCTAGAAATAAATTCTTATTTGGAATGAAAGGAAAATGGACAAAACTTATAACTGAGCAAGATGCATTTTTAACTGCATTTAAAGCATCAGCTCGTCCAAGTATGATTAGATACTACAATAATACTGTAAAAGGTAGTGATGTTCAAAAAGTATTAGATATGAGAAATATTGCGATGAGTGCAAATGAGATTGGTGGATTTGGTGTAGAAAGTACATATTGGTTTACTCAAATGACATCAAAAATTAATAAACTAAAAAAAGTTGATGATAAATTATCAAATGTATTACTTAAAAATGTTAGTGATATTAAAGATTTTACTTTTAATTTAATGATTATAATTATATCTTTATCAGTAATAGGAATATTTACAACACTAGTTTTATCTACAAATATTATTAGTAGTTTACAATCTGCAATTGTAATTTTTAAAGATGGACTTTATAAATTTTTATCATATTCAATAAGAGAAACAGACCATGCAGACCCTATTGAAGTAAGAGGAAATGATGAATTTGCACAAATGACTATGGATATAAATAATCAAATTGAAAAAGTAACAAAGATTATTGAAGTTGATAAGCATACAGTAGAAGAGATTGATGATGTAATGGCAAAAATTGCAAATGGATTCTATGGTTATACTATTTTACAAGAAGGTGCATCACAAGAAGTAAGAAGATTGAGAGATACTATTAATACTATGGCTATTGATTCAAAAAGAAAATTTGATATTATAAATAATATTTTAGATAACTATGGTTTAGGAAATTTTGAATATAAAATTACAGAAGAAGATACAAAAGGTATGTATGGAGACTTTGGAAGTTTATTAAATTCTACAATATTATTAGGTCACAATATTGCTGAACTATTAGCTCAGATTTCAAATGCAGGTGAGTCATTAAATAACAATACAATTACCCTATCTGAATCTTCAACTTCTCTTGCAGAATCTTCAAATAAACAAGCAGCTTCACTTGAAGAAACAGCAGCTGCAGTTGAAGAGATAACATCAAATATACAACAAACTACACAAAATGTTGCAGCTATGTCTCAAATTGCAGATAGTGTTACTGCATCTGCTTCTCAAGGTGAAATTCTTGCAAGTAAAACAACGCAAGCAATGGATGAGATAAATTCTAAAGTAACAGATATAAATAATGCAATAACAGTAATTGATCAAATTGCATTCCAAACAAATATTCTTTCTTTAAATGCAGCTGTTGAAGCAGCAACTGCTGGTGAAGCTGGAAAAGGATTTGCAGTAGTTGCGCAAGAAGTAAGAAATCTTGCAAGTAGATCTGCAGATGCAGCAAATGAGATTAAAGCTCTAGTAGAAAGTGCCAATAAAACTGCAAATGAGGGGAAAACTGTTTCTGATCAAATGATTGATGGATATCATGACTTAAATGATAAAATTATTAAAAATAAAGAGATGATAGATCAAGTATTTACAGCATCAAAAGAGCAAGAAAATGGAATAAGCCAAATCAACGATGCAGTAAATGCACTTGATCAAGTAACTCAAAAAAATGCAGATTCATCTTCACAAATTGCAGAACTTACAAAAGAAGTTTCTTTACTATCAACTAACTTAAATATTGTAGCTCATAAAGCAACTATAAATGAAAATATCAAAGATGGTGTATGTAATGTTGAATTAACGCATATGTTAGCAGCAAGAAAACATGAACATATTAAATTTGTAGATGATAACTTTAATAAACTTGGAGAATACAAAACTTGGACTGTTACAAAGTCTTGTTCATGTAAACTTGGAAAATGGATAAAAGAAGCAGAGCAAGATGGGGAAGTATTTACAAAAACATCAAATTGGTCAGTATTAAAAGAAACTCACAATAAAGTTCATGAAAGTGTACAAAATTATATAAATTTTGATGCGCAAAAAGCTTCTAATTTTGAACTTAGAGTAACTGCTGAAGAGTTAAGTGTATCTATGTCTGGTGTATTCTCAGCAATTGATCAAATTAAAATTGATTATTGTAAATTAACAAAAGAAAATACAGAATCTGATAAAGTGATACAAAAACCTTCTATTCGAACATCTGAGCAAAAAAATAAAATAACACCAAAGGCACAAATGTCTGCAATTACTGATAATAGTAATGACGATGAATGGGCAAGTTTTTAGATTAATCTAATTAGGAAGTTTTACTAAACTTCCTAGAAACTTCTTTGAATCATAGATTGCATAATATTTTTTAAATCATCGTTATCTTCATCTTTTAAAACTTCAATAGCTTCCATCCCAAACTTATTTGCTAAAATTATAGAATCACTTAATGCTTTAGTTTCATTCATATTATCTTTTATCCAAGATAATTCTTCTTCATTTAAAGGTTTTTGATACATAGATTCTAATTTAGTTTTATTAGTGCTATCTAGCCTCTCCCACATAAGTAAATATGGAATAGTTACTTTCCCCTCAACAAAGTCTAAAAGAGCAGGTTTTCCTAAGGTTGCACTATCTTGAGTAATATCTAAAATATCATCAATCATTTGAAATGCAATTCCCAAATTTTTTCCATATAGGGCAAATGCTTCTTGATCTTTATTTACTAAAGACGCTGCACTTTTAGCACTTGCTTCTATTAAAGATGAAGTTTTTTTGTAAATCATATCAAGATATTTATCATATGAATTATTAAACTCTTTACTAAGGTCAACATCTAACATCTCCCCTACACTTAAAAGTGTAACTGCATTTGAAATATTATAAGCAATATCTGAAGGCATAAATGTAAGTTGAGTAAATGCTTTAGAATATAAAATATCTCCAAACATTATTGCTGTTTTATTATCAAAAAGTGAATTTATACTTGGCTTTCCTCTTCTAGTATTAGATTCATCGATTACATCATCATGAAGAAGTGATGCTGCATGAATCATCTCAATTACAGCACATAATTGGATAGATTCTTTTGTAGTACCTGCAATTTTAAGTACAAGTTTGCTTCTTAGCATTTTACCAGTTGCAAGTAAATCTAAAAGTTCTAAACTTTTTTTATCTCCAATTTCTTTTACTAAATCTTTTATTTTTTCTTTTACTAAATCTAACTCTTCCATTTATCATCCTTTAATTCTTCTTCTAAAGTTTTTCTCATTAACTCTTCACTATCTTCATACCATGATGTATTTTTTTGTGCTTCTATAGAATCTAAATAAATTACTTTAATAGGTCCTGGTGTTTGTTTAAACTTTTTAGAATCCCAAATACTTACACTTCCAATTATTACAATAGGCTGTACTTTTAATTTATGTTTTTGAGCAATTATTTTTGCCCCTGCTTTAAATTTTCTAATTTTCTTTCCATCAGTTCTTGTACCTTCAGGAAAAATTGCAATTTGTCTGCCATCTTCTAATCTCTCTTTAGTATCTTTTAAAAGTTTTATTAAAGAGGTTTTACTCTCTCTTTCAACAATTATCATATTTGGTACTTTTAAAATATTCCCATAAAAAGGGATATCTGCTATCTCTTTTTTAGCAATCCATGCCAAATCAAGACTTGAAAGAGCTTCAAGTGTTGTAATATCTAAAATAGATTGATGATTCATCATAATCATACCGGCATCTAAGTCTTCTTTTCCAACAACTTCAACAGAAGCACCTTGTAATTTTAGTTGTAAAATTGCCCAATTCTTTCTAATTTTTCTTTTAGTATTTTGTGATCTAAAAATCATCATTAAAATTATAATAAATCCTACGGTTATCATCATTTGTATTATTGCAAATAGTGCTCTTAATTGTTTCATTTTTTAATCCATCCTAGGTTACCATTTTTAAATAGTATTTTTAAAAAGTTATCATTTTGTAT
>Ga0256826_1001431_pt1 | contig 14803 bp, 10 predicted proteins | sample CV79metaG_FD_185975 | JGI IMG/M metagenome (GOLD analysis project Ga0256826, IMG submission 185975) | Hydrothermal vent microbial communities from East Pacific Rise, Pacific Ocean - CV79 | ecosystem: Environmental > Aquatic > Marine > Hydrothermal vents | place: Pacific Ocean: East Pacific Rise...
AGATGGTCGCCCTACTCCTGCTGTTGGATTTGCTATGGGAATCGAGCGTTTAATGGAACTTATCGTTATGCCTGAGAGTAAGCGTGAGGGTTACTACATAGGTGCTATGGATGAAGAGGCTGTTGACTTAGTTGTAAGCCTTACTCATAAGAAACGCCAAACTAAAAAAGTAACTTGTGACTTTAAAGCTAAAAATCTTAAAAATCACCTCAAAGGTGCAGATAGAGCAAACGCTAGATTTTGTTGTGTAATAGGTTCTGATGAACTTGCAAACGAGACTATCTGGATAAAAGACCTGCAAAACAAGAGTGAAGAAACTGTTAAACTAACGGAGTTTTGATTTTTGAATAATTTTGGTTTAGATATATGGTCTGATGATAACTTTAAAATAGAAGAGAGTGAAGTTGTAGTCAACTACAAGTCACAACCTTCTCTCTTAAAAATAACAGATGAGATAAGAGAAAGAGGTGTTCGTGGACCAATAATACTTCGTTTTCCTCATCTTATAAAAAAACAGATTCATAATCTCTACTCATGTTTTAATTTTGCAATCAAAGAGAACTCTTACAAGGGTAAATTCAAAGCTGTTTTTCCCCTAAAAGTCAACCAACTTCCTCATGTTGTTAATGCTGTTACTCAAGCAGGAACTGATTTTAACTATGGCTTAGAAGCTGGAAGTAAGGCTGAACTTCTTTTAGCTATGGGAAAATCCATATCTGGTTCTCACATAACAGTTAACGGTTTTAAAGATAAAGAGATGATTACTTTAGCCTTTATAGCTGCACACTCTGGACACAACATAACTGTAACTATCGAAGGTTTAGGAGAGTTAAGAACTATTATCGCTGTTGCACAAGAATCCAATTTAAAAGTTCCAAACATCGGTATACGAGTTCGTCTTCACTCAACTGGTAGTGGTACATGGGCAAAAAGTGCTGGTATGGATGCAAAGTTTGGTTTGACTGCTACAGAGATACTTGAAGCTGTTAAACTTCTTCGTAAAGCATCACTCTTAGAAAAATTTACTATGGTTCATTTTCATATTGGCTCGCAAATGGAAGATATCGCTCCTATAAAAAGAGCATTGAGAGAAGCTGGAAATATATATGCTGAACTTAAAATGTTAGGTGCACATACATTGAGTAACATAAATATTGGTGGTGGCTTAGCTGTTACATATGAGCAACACTCTGATGCTAAACTACATAACTACTCTATAGAAGAGTTTTCAAGTAGTGTTGTTTTTTTACTTGCTGAGATCATGAATGCTAAAGGAGTAACTCATCCTAACATTTTCACAGAATCTGGGCGTTTCATAGTAGCTTCTCATGCTGTTCTCATTACTCCAGTTTTAGAACTTTTCACACAAGATTACCATGAGAACCTTTTAAATTTAAAAGAGATAAATCCACCTTTAGTGCATGAACTCGAAGAACTCTATAGACAGTTAACACCAAAAAACTGTATTGAGTATCTACATGATGCTTTAGACCATATAGAATCACTACTTACCCTTTTTGATTTAGGATATATTGATTTACAAGATCGTTCAAATGCTGAAATTTTAGTACATAATATCATCAAAAAATCTCTTACTCTTACATCTAAAATAAATACTAATGAGTTAAAACAACTGCAAGTAAACCTTCAGGAACGATACCTTATAAATGCTTCTATATTTCAAAGTCTACCTGACTATTGGGGTTTAAAACAACATTTTCCAGTAATGCCTCTTCATCATCTTCAAAATAGAGCTGTTCGTGCAGCAACAATTTGGGATATTACTTGTGATAGTGATGGAGAGATTGGTTTTGATTCAAATAAACCTCTATACCTTCACGATATCAACCTTCAAGAAGAAGATTATTTTTTAGGTTTTTTTAATACGGGAGCATATCAAGAGGCTTTAGGTATGGGGCACAATCTTTTTACACACCCAAATGAGTATACGATTAAAATCAATGAAACATCTTATGAAATAATAAATGCTGTTGATTCAAAAAGTACCTTAAATATCTTAGGAGATTTAGGATATGACAAAGAAGAACTTTTAAACAAACTTAAATCAGACCTAATTAAAAGTACTTTTATGACACCAAAAGAAAAAAGTGCTACACTTTCAAAACTAGAGACATTTATTCATCAAAATGGCTATCTAAGAACTACAAGTTAAGGTATCTTATGGGAATTTACAGCGATATTAAAGAAGATTTTTCAAATGCTTATAAAAATGATCCAGCACTTAACTCCAAACTAGACTTTCTTTTTAACTATCCTGGCGTTTGGGCTATTGCTTGGCATAGAATTGCAAATAGACTTCACCATGCAAACTTCAAACGCTCAGCTCGAATCATTATGGGACTTACTCAAATCTTCACACATATAGATATTCACCCTGCTGCTACTATTGGTAGACGTGTTTTTATAGATCATGGAACTGGTGTTGTTATTGGTGAGACTGCTATTATCGAAGATGATGTACTTATTTACCAAGGTGTTACACTTGGTGGTGTTTCACTAGACATTGGAAAACGACATCCTACCGTTAAAAAAGGTGCTGTTATCGGTGCTGGTGCAAAAGTTCTTGGAAATATTGAAATAGGAGAGTATGCAAAAATTGGAGCTAACTCTGTTGTTGTAAAAGAAGTTCCAGATAATGCTACAGCCATTGGAATTCCTGCACATGTTATAGAAAAAGGTCGTTGTAAAGACCCTTTAATGCACAATATGCTTCCAGATATTAACAAAGAAATGTTTGAATATATGTTAAAACGTGTTGCGATTTTAGAGCATATTCTTGTAGAAGATAACAAAAACCTTTTAGAACAAGACTTAGAACTAGAATATATCTACGAATCTTTCATCAAATCTATGAAAAACTAAACATTTTTTTAGTATAATAACTTCACTATTATAATGGAGATTTTTATGCTAACTAATCGTGTAAATGGACTATCAGAATCAATTACTATTGCTATTTCAACTCTTGCTCAAGAGCTCAAGGCTGAAGGAAAAGATATATTAAGTTTTTCAGCTGGTGAACCAGACTTTGGTACACCTCAAATTATCAAAGATGCAGCTATTAAAGCTATTAATGATGAATTTACAAAGTATACTGCAGTTGATGGTATTCCTGCACTTAAAACGGCTATTGCTAACAAGTTGAAACGTGATAATGGTCTGACTTATGCTCCAGAACAAATTATCGCTAACAATGGTGCGAAACATTCACTATTTAACCTTTTTTCAGCAACTATTGACTCAGGCGACGAGGTTATTATACCTGCACCTTACTGGGTAACATATCCTGAACTAGTTGAGTATTGTGGGGGAACAGTTGTAGAGATAAAAACTGAAGATGTATCTGCATTTAAAATCACACCCCAACAGTTAAAAAAAGCACTTACACCAAAGAGTAAAATGTTGATTTTAACAACACCTTCTAACCCAACAGGAAGTGTGTACTCAAAAGAAGAGTTAACTGCACTTGGAAAAGTTCTTGAAGGAACTGATGTTATCGTAGCATCAGATGAGATGTATGAAAAACTAATCTATGAAGGAACATTTACTTCAGCAGCAGCAGTAAGCCAAGATATGTATGAGCGAACTGTTACTATAAATGGTTTATCAAAATCTGTTGCAATGACTGGTTGGCGTTTTGGCTATATGGCAGCACACAATACAGAACTAATCAAAGCAACTAAAAAACTTCAAGGTCAGAGTACGTCAAATATCAACTCCATCACTCAAAAAGCAGCTATAGTTGCTCTTGATGGTGAAGCTGATAGTGATATTGAAATGATGAGAGTTCAGTTTAAGGCAAGACGTGATGAAGCAGTTGAACTTTTTAATAAGATTGACAACTTAAGTGTTTTAAAACCAGATGGTGCCTTTTATCTTTTTGTAAACATTCAAAAAGTTAGTAATAACTCTCTAGAATTTGCTAAAGCACTTCTTGAACAAAAAGGTGTAGCTGTAGTTCCTGGAGTAGGTTTTGGTAGCGAAGGTTATTTTAGATTTAGTTTTGCTACAGATATTAAAAGTATTCGTACTGGTATTAAACGCATTGAAGAGTTTGTAAAAGCTCTTTAAGCGTTTAACATAGACTTATTATTTTATAAGTCTAGCAAGTTTGACTTGTATTTTAAGCCATAAACGGTGTTCCATAAAAGGAAAACCTGCAAATGTTTTGCCACTCTCTTTTACAGTTTTTGTAACACCAGTTCTAGCAGCAAATGTGTTAAATGGAGCTATCTCTAAATGCCCTGCTACACCAGATTGTGCACCAAAAACATTACTTCTTCCTACTATAGATGAACCAGCAAAGCCACTTTGAGCAGCTACAACACTTCCCTCACCTATTTCACAGTTATGTGCAAGTTGAATAAGATTATCCAAGCGTGCACCTTTTTTAATGATTGTAGAACTAAACACAGCTCTATCAATAGATGTATTTGAACCAATTTCTACATCATCTTCAACAATTACGTTACCAATATGATATATTTTCTTATGTTCACCTAATCTATTTGAGGCAAATCCAAAACCATCACTACCTATGACAGTTCCTGCATGAATGATACAATCATTACCAATTTTACAATCACGATAGAGTACAACATTTGGATAAAGAGTAGTATTATCACCTACAGTAGCATTTGAGCCTATGTAAACGCCAGCCATAATATTACAGTTTTTTCCAATTATAGCACCATTAGCTATTTCTGCTTTTGGAGAGATAATACTTCCTAGACCAACAGTAGCGTTTGGAGAGTTAACATCTTCAAGTGCTGGTGCAAATTTTGCAGATACAACAGCCATTTGCCAGTAAGGAGAATCAACAACTAGTGCAATACAACTCTCTGGTACTTCAGATACATTTGCTTCGTCTACTATAATAGCTGCAGCATTTGTATGAGCTATCTCTTTTATGTATTTTGAATTAGCTATAAAAGACAACTCTGATGAATTTGCATCACTTAAGGTATTCATTGATGTGATTTCTTTATCACTTCCACTAAACTTAGCACCTATAAGTTTTGCAATTTCACTTAGTAACATAATTTTATCTCTCTAGTGCAACAGCACCACTTCGTACTATTTCTTTAGGATTGTAGCGTTTAATAGCAGATAAAAAGTTCTCTATTCGTCGTGGTTCATCAGCTACCATAGCAATAATTACATTGTCTCCCACATTAACAATCTTACCGTTATATGCTTCACACAGAATGTTAATATCACTAAGATTTTCTGTTATTGGAAACTTAACTAGTGCCATCTCTTTCTCAACAATATCATCATGTTCATACACACGAAGTACTGGTATTAGTTTGTTAAGTTGCTTTGTAATTTGTTCTATCACACGTATAGAACCAGCTGTAACAATAGTTAAACGTGAATATTTACTATCAGGAATAGGTGCTACTGTTAGAGATGTGATGTTATAACCACGTCCTGAAAAAAGGTTGGTGATACGAGATAAAACACTCGCTTCGTTCACAACAATAACTGAAACTACTCTTCTTTCACTATTCTCAGTCATTATTTTGTCTCCTTTTTCTCTAATAACATCATATTAAACAGACTTCCACCTGCTGGTACCATAGGCATAACGTTTTCAAAACGCTCAACTATAACTTCTATAAATGCAACAACATTTTTCTCAACTGCGTCTTTAAGAGCAGCATCGAACTCCTCTTTAGTTTTTACTCTATACCCTATTCCACCAAAAGCTTCTGAAAGTTTTACAAAGTCAGGTTGAACAGAGAGATCTGTTTCTGAGTGGCGTTTATCATAAAAGAGAGTCTGCCACTGACGAACCATACCTAGAAAGTTATTATTTAAAATGATGTTTATAACTGGGATTTTCTTTTCAACGGCAGTCATAAGCTCTTGAACATTCATAAGAATTGAACCATCACCTGTAAAGTTAATAGATGTTTTTTCAGGCATTGCTGCTTTTACACCAATAGCTGCTGGAAAACCAAATCCCATAGTTCCAAGTCCACCAGAACTTATAAACTGACGAGGACGACTAAATGGATAGAACTGTGCAGTCCACATCTGATGTTGTCCAACATCTGTAGAGATATTTGCATCATCACCAAGTAGTTCACCAACACGCTGAATCACCCACTGAGGTTTTAGTCTCTCAGAATCTTCATGAAATGTTAAAGGGTGAAGTTCAGCAAAATTAGAGATAGTATCTCTCCATGATTCGTAGTTATCAGCATCAACTTTTTCTATCTGCTGTAACATCTCTGTAACAACATTCTTTAAGTCACCAACTATTGGATAATCAGCATGAACCAATTTTGAGATTGATGCAGGATCGATATCGACATGAATAACACCTGCATTTTTAGCAAACTCAGAGAGTTTTCCAGTAACACGATCATCAAATCTAGCTCCAAGACCGATAACTAAATCTGTCTCACTCATAGCCATATTTGATGCATATGAACCATGCATACCTAGCATACCTACTAGTAAATCATCATCAGCACTTAAAACACCACGAGCCATAAATGTTTCAACCGCAGGGATGCCACACTTATGAACAAAGTCTCTTACTTCATCAGTCGCATTTGAATTTATGATACCACCACCAAGGTAAAAAAGTGGACGTTTAGCATTTGCTATAGCATCCATTGCTTTTTTGATTTGACGAGGATTCCCTTTTGTGTGAGGCTTATATGTTTCAAGTTCAAGCTCAACACTGTAATCAAACTCAGCAATTTGAGCTGTAACATCTTTTGGAATATCAACATGAACAGGACCTGGACGACCAGTTCTAGCAATGTAAAATGCCTCTTTTAATATACGAGGTAAATCAGCTGCATCTGTTACTAGGTAGTTGTGTTTTGTACAAGGACGAGAAATTCCAATAGCATCAATCTCTTGAAAACCATCAGTACCGATAAGACTCATAGGAACTTGACCAGAAACAACAACTAATGGTATAGAATCCATATAAGCATCTGCTAAACCTGTTACAGCATTTGTAAAACCAGGACCAGATGTAATCATAGCTACACCAACTTTACCACTCGCTTTTGAATAACCTTCAGCTGCGTGAATAGACGCTTGTTCGTGACGGTTTAAGATATGTTTAAATCCATTTTGTTTGTATATCTCATCATAGACATTCATAATAGCCCCACCAGGGTAGCCAAACACTGTGTCTACACCCTCTGCGATAAAGGCTTCTATAACCATTTGTGCGCCGCTCATTTGCATGAAAAGTCTCCTATATAAAAATTATAATTTTAAAAATTTGGTGATTATACTAAAAAGTAGTTGTGTTTTAGGTTAAAAAAAAGCAGACTTCTTAGACTAAGATTAGTCTAAGATTGATGAGACAATCATTGATGGTCTCCACATACTCATAGAACCTTGATTTAAGTGTTCTAATGTCAGTTTCGAGCTAGGATGATTTTCCATAAAATGAATATAAAAATTTTCTATTTGATCTTGTAACCCAAAGTTTAATATAAAGTTTTTTATACCTTTTTCCAATTCAAGCTGAGGAGTATTTTCTTTTACTTTATCCTCAAGCTGAACCATATAGCACCATGCAAAAAGTGTAGCAATAGCTGTAATCTTTGAGGAGATATGCATGTACTCATTAAACACTTGCTTTATACCATTTGCATCACCTAAAACAGCGAAATCATTAGCTTTGAGCTGGTCACTATACCATTTACTCTGAAGTTTTTCCCCCTCAGGTGTCTCTTCTAAATCTTCAGAAATTGCCATCATATTATAAGCAGATGCAATATCTTCAGCTTCTATAGCATTAAAAAATTTCTGTTTAGTTTCAATATCAATCATTAATATTTTAACTTCATCTTTAAAATCTTCAAATACAGAGAGTATACGTAACATTTTTACAGCTGAATGAGTATTGTCATTTCTTATAAATTCTTGTGATTTTAAGTAAAGTGTATCAGCATATTTCATAAGAGTTTCATACTCTGGTATCTCTTTTAGAAATTTATGTTGTTTTATGAGTTCAAAACACATTGTAAAATCTTTTTGTCCCATAGCTGCACGAAAACGTCTATAAACTTCTGCTAATGAAAGTAAGTCTTGAATAAGCTTTGTTTTTTCACTTATCCCTCTATATGGATTAAATATCTCTTTTGCTTTTGCTGCACCTTTTGGGTCTAAAACATATTTTTGAGCTTGAATAAATACTTTTTTCCATCGTTGTTCTAACATAATATATATTTTAGATTCTTTATATATCGGGTAGGTATTTGCTAAAGAGTAAGCTAATGGTAATTTTCCCTCTTTTGCAAATCTAGCAAATTTTTCAAATTCAGAATAATCACTCATAAGTTTTTGAATAATTCTATTTTTAGATGGAACATCCTTAAATGTTTTAAGGATTAGTATAGCCTTATCCTTACTTCCATTTTGAAGATATATTTTTGCTTTTTCTAAGATAGTATCCCAAAAGTTATTTGCAAGTTTATATATTTCAGTATATCTTAATATAGGATTTTTTTCTGTTTCTTGTTGTATTTCAGTAAATTGTTTATGTTGTAAAAGAGTTTTTAACTCTGCTTCACCTTCATAAATATCATACAAAAATATTGCTCCATCTTCTGTACCAAGAAGAAGAGTATTTGTCTCTTCATCAAATTCCATAGCTGTGATAGAAGATGTAATTTTGATATATTTAGAAGACAGCAGTTCATAAGTATCTAAATCATATACTAAAACATAGCCTAAGGCTGTACCTAAAAAAAGAAATTTATCATCTGTTGATGTTACCATTTGGCGTACATCATCATGAATACCTTGTAGTCTTTCAATAACCTTATTTGTATAGATATTCCAAATAATAGCACTTGAATTTTTATCTATACTTATGAGTCTATTTTCTTTGATAAATTTTAGTTTCATAACAGCTGATGCATGTGCTTTTAATTTATCTTTTTGAGTCATAGTAACAAGAGAGAAAATAGAAATTTTTCTATCATAAGAGGCTGTAGCAACCCAGTTACCATTTTTGGAGAAAGCTATATCATTAACAGTGTCAACATGTACAGGAAGAGTAAATACAAGTTTTCCACTCTTAATATCAATAGCAAAAGTTTTCCCATCATCACCACAAGAAAACATATATCTATTTAAAGGGTCGATACCTACACATGAAACTTCTCCATGATGTCTATCAACTTGAGCCATAACTTTTTTTGTTTTGGTACTAAAGAGTTTCGATTCATTACGTTTACTTGTAACTACACTAAAAAGGTCACCGTTATCGCTAAAAGATATCACACTGTTTTTGTAATATTTATGTTGCATATTAACTTTAAAACCACCCTTTAAAGTTAAATCATTTTTATCAAAGAACCTAATAGTACTCTGCATATCAACAGCTAAAAGTTGCTTATTATCTAGTATTTTCAATAATATAACTGCTTTTCCAATTCCCTTACTTTGAATTACTTTCATCTATATTTTCTCCCTTAAATAACCCTCTTCTTTAAGTGCTTTTTCTATCATCTCCTGATGCTCTTTTCCTTTAGTTTCCATATGTACAGTTACATTTGCATCACCATAATCAAGAGAGATAGATGTTCTATCGTAAGCTATGTGTACAATGTTGGCGTTTAACTCTTCAAGTATTTCAGTAAATCGCATTAAAGAGCCAGGTTTATCAACTAGTGTTACTGTTATTTTCATCTTTCGGTGTGATTTTAAAAGACCTTTTTCTATGATAACAGAAAGAAGTGTGACATCCATATTTCCACCACTAAGAACAATAGCAATTTTTTTATCTTTAATATTTTTAATTTTTTTATGAAGAAGAGCAGCGACACCTACGGCACCTGCTCCTTCTACTACAAGTTTTTGTTTTTCTAAAAGGTAAAGTATAGCACTCGCTATCTCTTCATCATCTACACTAATGATTTTATCAACATTTTTCAAAGCATAATTAAGGGTTATAGGAGAAGTATCACGAACAGCAATACCATCCGCTATAGTTCTTACACTTAAGCTATCTACTGCCTCTTTTTTTTCATAAGAGTCTTTAAATGCAGGAGCACCACTAGCACTCACACCTATAACTTCTATTTTTGGGTTTATGCTTTTTATAGCTTCACTCATCCCTGCGATAAGTCCACCACCACCAATAGGGATGATAATTGCATCAAAATCACTTGCTTTTTCAAGAATCTCTAGTGCTACAGTCCCTTGCCCTGCGATAACTGCTTCATCTTCAAAAGGGTGTATAAATGTTAAAGAGTTCTTTTTAGCATACTCTCGTGCATATAAGTATGCTTCATCATAATTCAAACCATGTAAAATAACTTCTGCACCAAAATGTTTTACACCATTTACCTTCGTAAGAGGTGTAGACTCTGGCATAATAATTATAGCTTTAATGTTAAACTTACTTGCAGATAAAGCTACACCTTGAGCATGATTTCCTGCACTTGCAGCTATAACACCACACTCTTTTTCATCCTCTGTTAAGGATGCTATTCTGTTGTATGCACCACGAATTTTAAATGCACCAGTCACTTGTAAGTTTTCTTTTTTCAAGTATATAGAAGCATCTACAAGCTCACTTAAGTAAGGAGCATATGCCAAAGGAGTATTGACAACAACATCTTTAATAGACTCTTGTGCCGCATATATTTTTTTTAAGTTTAACAATTTTATGCCTATTTTAAATTTTTATGATCAACCATTGCACATTGATTTTGAACTACTTGAATACCTGCATCTTTAGCAAGTAAAGCTGCTTCGTTATTGACTATACCTTGCTGTGCCCAAAAGACACTTATATCACCACGCTCGATACATACCTCAGCAATTGCATTTAATGCATTAGGTTTTCTAAATATATTTACCATATCGACAGAAAAGGGAATCTCTTTGAGACTTCTGTAAACTTTTTCACCTAGTATCTCATCTTCTTTTGGATAAACAGGTACTATTTTGTAGCCTACTTCTTGAAGATATTTTGCGACTCTATGACTCGCTTTTTCTTCATCAGGAGAGAGTCCTAACACAGCAATAGTCTGTACTTTTTGAAATATCTCTTTCACTTCATCCATATTAGAATTTACTGTTGGAAATTCGCACTCCATATTTATCCTTTTATACTGTTATAAAATAATTATATCGAAAAATAATAAAGTTATAGATAAAGCCTATCTGATTAGATAAATTGTAAAATATTCTATTTTAGTTTCAATTATTTACTATACTTTTTAAAGTTCTCAGCCTGCTCAAAAATCTCTTTAAACACCTCATCTTTAGTGATAGGTGGATAATCATTTTCAGCTAACAAGATTATTAAATCAACTTTTAACTCAGCTTTTATATCATCTCTGTTATTCCAGTCCGTATAGCTAGTTTTATCATCAACTACTTTCTTTACTTCACGAGCAAGATTTATTAACTTATCTTCAGGGTAATCAAAATCAAACTTATGTGCTATTGATTTTAAGATATCATAAAAAGCTTTCTCTTCAAAACCTATGTCCATATCTACAAATGACTCTTTCTCTTTTTGTAGAGCATGATAGAGGTCTATTATCTCATCTGTAAAATCTTCTAAAACTTCACTTCTTAAAACATCTTCTTCTTTTCTTTCATTATACTTTTCTACAAGGCTTGTAAATTTTTTAGAGAAGTCTATCGCTTTGACTTTGTTTACTTTTTTAAACTCATCAAGTGCTTTAGCTAAGAGTTGTTGTAGAAGTTTTATTTTTGTATTTGGTAGTTTAATTTTTTCTATCTTATTTATATAATCTTCATCAAATATATCTATTTGAGTTTCATCCTCACCACCAAGTTTAAATATCTCAGAAACGCCATTACTATAAAGTGCTTCTTTTATCATTACTCTAACTTTTTTATTCATCTGTTCAGCATCTACTGCTACACCAGTAGTTAACTTTATGATGATAGAACGAACAGCCAAGTAAAAGTGTATATGGTCTTTTTCCTCTTGAGTAAAAGACTCACTACCACAACTTATGTCATAGGCTGATTTTAAACGCTTTACAAGAGCCATAAAACGGCGTTCAAGCTCTTTTGTTAGCTGTACATACTCACTAGCTTTATTTAAGCACTCTAACTGTTTCACAGCACTACCATGAAAATAATCTGAACTATCAAACCTATAAAATAATTTACCTAACAAATCTAACTGATCTTTAACAGCAACTACGGAAGCTTTTATATCTTCAAAGTTTTGACTATCAATTTTTGAGTACTGCTTAAGTGCTTTATTCATTGCAGTTTTTATACCTATATAGTCAACTACAAGCCCTTTTTGTTTAGACTCATACTTTCGATTTACTCGTGATATTGTTTGAATAAGGTTATGCTGTTGTATAGGCTTATCTATGTAGATAGTATCTAAAAAAGGAACATCAAAACCAGTAAGCCACATATCAACGACTATAGCTATTTTAAAGTTTGATTTTTCATTTTTAAACTGAGTATCGAGAGTTTTTCTATACTCTTTATTTCCTAGAAGATTATAAAGTTCTTTTTCATCATCTCTATTTCTAGTCATTATCATTTTGATTCGCTCTAAAGGTAAAATCTCTTTTTTCTCTTTATCACTTAACTTTGCATTATTTTCACTTACCTCTGCCCACACTGGTCGTAAAGATACAACCTCTTTATAAAACTCATATGCGATAAGTCTACTACTACATACAAATATAGCTTTACCTTTAAGAGTAGCACCCTCATCAACTCTCTTTTCATAATGCTCTACAAAATCTTTTGCAACGGCTCTAATTCTATCAGGGTCACCAATTATCGAGTTCATATTTGTAGTGGCTTTTTTACTCTCTTGTATTTGGTACTCACTTGCACCATCTACTTCACACTTTTCATAGTACTCTTCTATTTCTTGGAGTTTAGAGTTATCAAGAAGTACTTTTGCAGCCCTACCTTCATAAACTATGCGAACTGTTATTTCATCTCTTACCGATTCCGTCATAGTATAACTATCTACTATCTTACCAAATACATCTAATGTTGCGTCTATTGGCGTTCCAGTAAAACCAACATAAGTAGCGTTTGGAAGTGAGTCGTGTAAATACTTTGCAAAACCATAAGTTTTTTTAACTCCCTTTTCTGTCACTTTTACTTTTTGGTCTAGATTTATCTGACTTCTATGTGCTTCGTCAGAGATACAAATGATGTTAGTTCTATCACTTAAAATCTCTAAATCCTCTGTAAACTTATGGATAGTAGTTAAAAACACCCCTCCACTCTTTTTACCTCTAAGTCTCTCTCTTAAATCATTACGACTAGAAACACTTACAACGCCATCATCACCTATAAAGTCTTTGGCATTTGCAAACTGTGAAGATAGTTGAGTATCCAAGTCTGTTCTATCTGTTATAAGTATGATGGTAGGACTTGAAAACTCAACACTTTTCATGAGCAATCTACTGAGATAAAGCATAGTATAACTCTTACCACAACCAGTAGCACCAAAGTATGTACCACCTTTTCCATCTCCATGTGGCTTTTGATGCTCTTTTATACTCTCAAACAATTTTCTAGCTGCATAGTACTGAGGATAACGACAAACTATCTTTTCATCTTTTGTTGACTTATCTGGTATATATATAAAGTTATGTATAACATCTATGAGTCTCTCCCTATTAAACAAGCCCTGAATCATAGAGTACATAGAGTTTATACCATCAACTTCTTCTTCATTACCAGTTATCTTTCTCCAAGCATAAAAGAACTCGTAAGGTGCAAAAAATGAGCCTACTTTGTTGTTTACGCCATCACTTATGACACAAAAAGCATTGTATTTAAAAAGCTCAGGTATATCTCTTTTATATCTTGTAGTGATTTGCACAAAAGCATCATGAAGAGTAGCTTCTTCTCTTATGGCACTTTTAAACTCAAACACAACAAGAGGAAGTCCATTTATATACACTATACCATCAGGAATACGTTTCTCATAACCTACTATCTCAAGCTGATTAATCATTCTAAAAGTATTTTTATCGACACTCTCATAGTTTATAAACTCTATATGTATATCTTTAGCAGTAGAATCTTCACGTTTAAATATAAAACCGTTTGATACAAGATTCATAATAGCCTTGTTACTCTCATACAAGTCACTTGCAGAGTAAATCTCTAGTTTTCTTATGATGGTGTTTATCTCTACATCTGTTATATTTTCAGCTTCATATCTTGAAGATAAAAAACTTCTCAAATCATCTTTTAAAAGTACTTCACTCTCATCTCGTTTTATATTTTTACCGTTAAAGTGTTTTATACCTTGCTCTTCAAGTAGCTCTATAAACGCCAGTTCTAGTTTTTCTTCTGTAAATTTACTCATGATTGTCTTCCAGCTTTTTAACTATAGTATCAAAATCACTTATGTAAAGTTTATCTTGAATAACTTTATATTTTTCATACTCAGAGTGTGCTAACTCTTTAGCAAGTTGTGCTGTTATTTTTCCTGCATTTTGTAAAATTTCTCTGTCGTGTAGCATTAAAAATTTATGTAGTTTTTCTATCCAATCTTTTTGGTACATCAAGTTGTTTGTTTTTGCTTGGAACTCAGCGAAATCAAGATACATAGTTATGATTCTATTATACAAATCTAACTCATCTTCTTTTAAATAATTTTTAGCGATAGTTACATCACTTTTTCGTATTTTACCTTTTGGTATATTTTTCCAAGATGTTAAACCCATATTTTCTTTCTCTGAATCTACTCTATCATAGATTATTTCTGATGCAGTTTGTCCTACTATTGCAAAGTGTAGTTTGTTTTGAA
>Ga0256826_1001432_pt1 | contig 14796 bp, 13 predicted proteins | sample CV79metaG_FD_185975 | JGI IMG/M metagenome (GOLD analysis project Ga0256826, IMG submission 185975) | Hydrothermal vent microbial communities from East Pacific Rise, Pacific Ocean - CV79 | ecosystem: Environmental > Aquatic > Marine > Hydrothermal vents | place: Pacific Ocean: East Pacific Rise...
TTGTACCATTTTCGGCAATGATTTTGGTATTTGCACCCTCTCGTCCAAAGACTGGTTTCTCAACTTGTTGTATCCCTTTTAAAGGTTCAAAAGAAGTTTTTAGAAGATAAGGCGAATCTGGAAAAAGTTTTGATAAAATTGCCATCATTCCTTTTGATTGAAAGAGCAGGGTATAAGCAGGATTGAGTATAATTGCTTTTTGATTAAGCATGATATTTGTGAGCGTTGTAGCCAATTCTGGCTCATCAACGGCTATATCTTCCCAAGGATAGAGTTTAAACCAGTACTCATATTGATTATCTTCACTATCATAGATTCCATTTTCATCAAAAGTTACATTATTTAAAAACTCAAAATGCGTTACAAATCCTGCATCAGTAGCCATTTGTTGTAAGAGTCTTGTTGTAGCCTCTTCTTCATCATTACCCTCTACTGATGAAAAAAGTATCTTCCATCCATCGTAGTTTGCATCAAATTCTGAGGTATCATCAAAAAGAGTAATGAGACGCTTAAAGTTATCACTAATAGCTTCGTAAACATTATTAAATTGTTTCTCTTCATCCATATTGTTTGACTTCAAAATCCCCCATTGGAGTAGGGCAGTTTCAAAAAGTGCAGTAGGAGTGTCAGCATTAAATTCTATAAGTTTTATATCTTTGCCATCAACTCCACCTGCTAAATCAAAACGTCCATAAATATGCCAATGAACATCACTCTCCCAAGATTTTTTTATAGTTTCTATAAGATTAAATGGAATACCCAAATCAAAAAAGAGGTCATTTTCTATGACATACTCAGCTGCTTCTACATACATGTCATAGAGCGTATTTGCAGCTTCATAATAATTATCTGCCTCTTCTTGGCTGATTTCGATGAGTTCATCACTTACATATTTAGTGCCATCACTATCTGTATGCCATGAAAAACCTATCTCTTCTAAGGTTTTATCATCTATGGGATCTAATTTTTGTGTTCTTATCATCCATTAACCTCCAAAAAATCCACCACTACTTCTACTTGAAGATGAGCTTCTACTGCCACCAAAAAAGCTTTTTCTACTACTTGAACTTTTTCTAGATTTTGAAGCTGCTGAACGGCTATAAGCACTTCTGTTTGCACTACTAGAATTTCTTGCAAAACTTTTGTTATTCATAAGTGCATTACCTATCATATTTCCTAGTAAACTTCCTGCAGCAACTGCTAAAATAGTTCCAGCTAGTCCCATTCCTGCACTTTGTCCATTTTCTTGAATAGTTTCACTTGTACCATTTTGAACTTTTTGATACTCTTGTTCGGCTAAAGCTTTCATTTCATCTTCATTCATAAAACGTTCAGTAACTCTTCCATCAGCATCTTTTTCACGAATTATGGCACGAGATGGACCTTCTGTAGGCATCTCTTCTATTACTATATATTTTCCATTTGCTTGTTGCTCTATAACTAAAAATTTATTTTGAGCTTGTTCTTGTTTTTGCTCACATCCACTAAGCGCACCCATCATTAACAGACCAGCTGTTCCAAGTGCAACCCCACTGGCTATTGAAGATATATGTTTATTGTTTATCATTTAATATTCACCTATTACTTTATTTTTATTTAGAATTATAACTTTTTTCAGTTTAGAATCATAAAAAGTTATATTTTTTCGCCCATTATAGTATATATCTCCATGGTAGGAAAATTTATCAGTTCTTATTGTCATGTTCTTTTGCATAAGAAGAGTTTGCGCGACAAATTTTCCTATTGGTGGGATAAGAGTAGAAAAAGAGATAACAAACATTATACCTATGCTAATTAAGGCAGTTTTCGTATTTGCATACATTATGAGGTAGCCAATTATAATTGTAAAAAATAAAAATAAAAAGATATTTTGATGGTCTGCAAATAAAATATTGTAATAAACATCTATATTATGAATATCGATATAATTTACTTTGACACCCAAAATGATAAAAAAATCAAGGATAAAGGTGAAAAATATACCACTTAGCAGGGCCTGAAATAATTTACTCATCGTAACCTCTCTATTTGTTTATTATTTATTTTATATAGTTTTGATGCATCGTTTTGAAAAAGACGGTTTTTGTCTTCTATAATTATATCAGCTTTTTCTTCACAAAAAATTCTTGAAAAGTCTTTTGTATTTTCATTCGCAGATGTTGAATAGTTCCACGTTAATTCTCTTAGTATAGCTGAATGGAGTTTTGTTTGTGCTACTCTAAAGGATCTGTTCTTTACTATAAAGGTTGTTTTTTTTATACGCCTGACAAGATTTTTTTTTGAATTAGGAATTCGTATATTGTCATCTTTTAAAGCTTTAAAATTTATATATACCTTTATAAAAGGTTTTTCTGAACTACGAGATTTTATCTGAGAAAGTTTTGTCCCATTTTGGGACAAAAAACCGACAGTTGTGTCGGTTTGAGTGAGTATGACTTTTGTTCTTATACTAAAAAGTCTTGAAGTGCTGTCGAACTTGACCATTGCTCATCTTCCATCTCATCTAGCGCAAGTATTAAAGCACGAGCTGCACTAAGTGTAGTAAAGTATGGAATACTGCGTTTAAGTACTTCTTGACGGATTACAACAGCATCTTTTTTACTTGTGTTGTTATCTGAGGTATTAATAGCCATTGCTATTTCATCATTTTTCATACTATCTTCAATATTAGGACGACCTTCTGAAATTTTTAGAACAAGGTCGCAGGCTATACCATCATTTTCTAAAGCTTGCTGTGTTCCTTTTGTAGCCACAAGTTTAAAACCATGTTTGACAAGACCACGCCCAATTTCTGAAGCATATTGTTTATCTGAATCTACAAAAGAGAGAAAACAAGTTCCAGAAGTTGGAATTTTATTTCCAGCACTAAGTTGTGCTTTGGCAAAACTTACACCAAAGTTTTTACTGATTCCCATAACTTCACCAGTTGATTTCATCTCAGGAGAGAGAACTAAATCCGCACCATAAAGTTTATGGAAAGGAAATACAGCCTCTTTTACAGATACATGACCTTTAAGACGAGGACGGAGAAGGTTATTTACCTCTTCAACTATCTCATATTTATCATAATATGCAAGTGAACTTCTTAAAGTCTCACCCATCATAACACGAGTAGCAACTTTTGCTAAAGGCATACCTGTTGCTTTAGATACAAATGGTACAGTTCTACTTGCACGAGGATTAACTTCGATAAGATAAATTTCATTTTGATAAATTGCATACTGAACATTCATTAAGCCGATTACACCAAGACCAAGGGCAATAACTTTTGTTTGTTGTTCAACTTTTTCTATCATCTCTTGTGCGAGATTTACTGGTGGAAGTGAACAGGCACTATCACCTGAGTGAATCCCAGCCTCTTCGATATGTTGCATAACAGAACCTATGTAAACCTCTGTACCATCAGAAATACAATCTACATCCAGTTCAATAGCTTGGTCTAAAAATTTATCTATTAAAACTGGAGCTTCATTTGAAACAGATATTGCTAAGGCCATATATTGATTTAATTCATCTTCAGAATATACGATTTTCATACCACGCCCACCAAGAACGAAAGAGGGACGTACAAGTACTGGATAACCAAGTCTTGCAGCTATTGGAGCAGCTTCTTCTTTTTTGCGAGCAAGACCATTTTCTGGTTGTTTAAGACCATGTTTAATTACAAAATCAGAAAATTGTTCTCTATCTTCTGCTAAATCAATAACAGCTGATGTTGTTCCTGAAATCTTAGCACCTATCTTTGTAAGTCCATCTGCTAGTTTGAGTGGTGTTTGTCCACCAAAGTGAACGATAATTCCATCAGGTTGTTCATTCTCAATAACTTCACGAACATGTTCAAAATCAATTGGTTCAAAATATAAAACATCTGAAGTGTCATAATCAGTAGAAACAGTCTCTGGATTACAGTTGTACATTATAGTTTCTATATCCATCTCTTTGAGTGCAAACGCAGCGTGAACACAGCAGTAATCAAACTCTATTCCTTGCCCAATTCTATTTGGTCCACCACCTAAAATAAGAACTTTTTTCTTATCACTTTTACGAGAAACTACATTTGGTAGTTTTGTAATATTTGTAGTTGAATACAAATACGGTGTTAATGCTTCAAATTCTGCTGCACAGGTGTCAACTTCATTAAACTCTAAAGAGATACCAAGAGATTTTCTTTTTGCATAAACTTCATTTTCAGTGACAGTATGCGCTGAATTTTTAGCAATAAGCTGAGAAATTCGTTTATCTGAAAAACCATCAACCTTAAGTGCTCTCATTGATTTTTCATCAAAAAGAACCTTGTCTGTAACTGTTTTTTCTACTTCTATCAACTCTTCTAACTGGTATAAAAACCAAGGATCAATTGCACAAGTATCAAACATCTCTTGAACACTCATACCACGACGGAAACCTTCTGCAACATAAAGCATACGGTCTGCATTTGGACGACGAATTTCATGTTTTACAAACTCATCATCAGCATCTATATCATCAAATCCACAAAGACCAGTTTCAAGTGAACAAAGAGCTTTTTGCATAGACTCTTTAAAGGTACGACCAATTGCCATAACTTCACCAACTGATTTCATACTTGTACTTAAAGTACTGACTGCTTCAGGAAATTTTTCAAATGTAAAACGTGGAATCTTTGTTACAACATAATCAATCACTGGTTCAAACGCAGCAGGAGTGCCAGTAATGTCATTTGTAATTTCATCGAGAGTAAAACCAACAGCAAGAAGAGTTGCAACTTTAGCGATTGGATAACCAGTTGCTTTTGAAGCTAATGCAGATGAACGAGATACCCGAGGATTCATCTCAATTACAATCATACGACCAGTTTTAGGGTCAATTGAAAACTGAACATTACTTCCACCAGTATCAACACCTACTTCACGTAAAATTGCAAATGATGCATCACGCATTCTTTGGTACTCTTTATCTGTTAAAGTAAGGGCAGGTGCTACGGTGATTGAGTCTCCTGTATGAACACCCATAGGATCAAAGTTCTCAATTGAACATACGATGATACAGTTATCAGCTTTGTCGCGTATAACTTCCATCTCATACTCTTTCCAACCAAGCATAGATTCCATAATTTCGATTTCATTTACGGGAGAAGCTGATATACCTTCTGCTGCGAGTTTTTTAAACTCTTCCATATTGTAAGCTACACCAGAACCACCACCAGCTAGTGTAAAAGAAGCTCTACTTATAACAGGAAAACCAATCTTTTTAACGACTTCAATAGCTTCTTCAACGCTATAAGCATTTTCACTTTTTGGTAAATCCATACCAATTTTAAGCATAGCTTCATTAAAAGCTGAACGGTCTTCACCTTTATGAATAGCTTCTGGTGTTGCACCCAAAAACTCTATTCCCTCAAGCATCCCTTTTTCGTACATACTTGTAGCTACATTTAGAGCAGTTTGTCCACCCATAGTAGGTAAAACAGCATCAACATTCTCATCTTTGATGATTTTGGCAATAATATCTTCTTTTATAGGTTCGATATATGTTCTGTCCGCAAATTCAGGATCAGTCATAATTGTTGCGGGGTTTGAGTTGATTAGAACTACCCTATAACCTAACTCTTTGAGAGTTTTAACAGCTTGCGTGCCAGAATAGTCAAACTCACAAGCTTGACCGATGATAATTGGACCAGAACCAATTAGTAAAATAGTGTTAATGTCGGTGCGTTTTGGCATTTGTTACCTCTTGAAAATGTATATATAAAAATTTGTTTATTATACATCCAAGGCACTTAATATTTGATGAGTTTTACAAAAAATTAATACTCAAATTTGTAGATAAGTGAAAGAAGACCAGAATAGATGAATCTATCATTTACGATAGGACTCTTATATGCTGTTTGTGGGATTAAATCTGCTCTAATGTTGATTAGCGTAGAGAGTTTATCTGTAAGAGGATATTTTATGTAGGTTTGTGCTCCAAATAAAACTCCATCACTTGGTGCATAAGCTGGTCTGATTCCATCTATTTTTTCAGACTCTTTAACCCCATAATAATAATCTAAAAATTTCTTTGATTGATAAATGACAATAATACTTGGATAAAAGCTTACTTTTCCAAGATGATATTCATCACCCATTTCTGTTTTAAAAATCCAAGAATTATATCTGCCAAGCATATCTGTGAGCAACATAGTTTCTATATATTTATCATGATAACTTGCACTAAAAGCAAGACCTGCTTCAAAAGTAGTTTCTCTTTTATCCATTCCTTGAACAGTTTTTGAATCTTTTGCCTCATACCCATAGGTTCTAGGTTGTGCAGTTAGTGAAATGCCCCATGCATAATCTTTCTCCTTTTTTCCTAAAAAGTACATTCCAAATCTACTCCAGCGGATGTAAAAAAGAGCATTATCAAAAAAGATAACAGGTGAAGGTACAAAAATAGGATCTACATTTTTGTATGGCTGCGTTTGAATATAGGGTCCAACCCCAACCGTTAGCGTTTGCTTTTTATCAGCTGCGTTTAGGCTTAAAAAAAGTATGCTTAGTAGTAGAAAATATCTCATTTTACTCTCCTTATCATCTGAAAATAGTTTGGTTCATTTGACTTAAAGTAGGGTGAAACAACGGCATTTTGATACCCTTGTGATTTTTTTATAGAGATAACTTTACCTACTTTAAGACCTTTGAAAAAAATATTGTCAAGTCCTGAAGTAGTTACCTCGTCGCCTATTTTTATGGCAAACCATGCGGGAATGAAACTCACAATAAGGTTTGCATCATTATTTCCATGTGCAATCCCTGGTGCATTGTCTTTACCTATAAAAACAGAGTAGGTACTCTTGAGATCATTGTTTAATAATGCTAAAGGTTTTTCATTTTCACTTATTACTATTCCTGCTACTGTATCATGATAAACAAGACCATATATTTTAGATGCGTTATAATCTTTTATATCCATCCACAAACGATTAAAATCTCCGAACTTTTGGTAAGATATAGTACGAACTAATTCGACATTTGGATGAAAGGTTAGCGTTGAATTAGATTCTTTGTAAAGGTCATTTAATTCACTAACGTATTGTTGCATGTTAAGACTCATATTTTGATGGTTTTTTAATGCCATCTTTAAGTCTTGAATCTCATTTGCTTGAAAAAAATATTTATCTATTGTATCTTCTACATAAATTACACTATCATGATAAAAAATTTTTATAGAATTTGAGGCAGAAATAAGAGGAGATTGAATAAGAGAAGAGTAAAACAAAGCACTAATAAATAGTGCTAAGATAAGAAAAAAATATGTGAGAGTCTTTTTATTCATTCTCAAACAGTTCTTGAAGTAAATCTATCTCTTCGAGAGCTTTTCCCGTTCCTCGTGCAACAGCGAGAAGAGGCTCATCAGCAACGAAAACAGGAATTTTAACTATATCAGAGAGATATTTATCAAGTTGACGAATCAATGCTCCACCACCAGTTAAGATAATACCATGATTTACGATATCTCCAGCTAAATCAGGTGGCATTTGTTCTAAAACATTACGAAGTGCTTCTGCAATTTCTTTTAAAGGTTCTTTCATAGCTTCTCTAGCATCTTCACTTGTAAGTTCAACTGAACTTAAAAGTCCTTCAACTTGGTCTCTACCATTGATAATCATAGTTAAATCTTGATCTAAACTTACAGCAGTTCCTATGTTGATTTTAATCTCTTCAGCAACTCTTTCACCGATTAAAAGGTTATATTTTTTTCTAACATAGTTTACTATGCCTTGGTCTATCTTATCTCCAGCGGTACGAATACTTTTTGAAAGTACAAGTCCACCAAGCGATACAACACCGACTTCAGTCGTTCCACCACCGATGTCAACAACTAAATGCCCTTGAGGCTCACGAATATCTACACCAGCACCAATAGCGGCTGCCATAGGTTCTTCGATTAGAAAAACTTCACGAGCACCAGCACTTAAAGCAGATTCACGTACAGCTTTACGTTCAACTTGTGTAAGTCCATAAGGTACACAGATAATAATACGAGGAGAGATTAAAGCACTTCTTCCATGTGCTTTTTCAATGAACTTTCTAATCATTTTTTCTGTCATATCAAAGTCAGCGATAACACCATCACGCATTGGACGGATAGCTTTAATATTTCCTGGAGTTTTTCCCACCATATCTTTTGCTTCATGTCCAACAGCAAGAACACGTTGTTGTCCATACTTTTCAGTTTTTACAGCAACAACTGAAGGCTCATTTATGATGATACCTTTGCCTTTTGCAATTACAATTGTATTTGCAGTACCGAGGTCAATAGATAAATCATTTGAAAATAGACCAATAATTTTATTAAATATCATTTGCTTTCACCTTATGCTGTTTTTTGTGAAGATTTTTTTATGTAAACTGGCTTTTGTGAATGCTCAATTACTTCTTTTGTGATTAAAACTTCATAACCAGCATACTCTGGAAGTTCGTACATGATATCTATCATACTCTCTTCTAAAATAGCACGAAGTCCACGAGCACCTGTTTTACGTTTTATAGCTTTTTTTGCAATAGCTCGAAGAGAATCTTCTTCAAAATTTAGTTCTACTTCATCAATAGCGAAAAGTTTTTTGTATTGTCTAATAAGTGAATTTTTCGGTTCAGTTAAAATACGAACCATATCATCTTCTGTGATTTCATTTAATGAAGCGATGATAGGAAGACGTCCAACAAGTTCAGGAATAAGACCATAGTGTACTAAATCATCTGGTTCTACCATATCAAAAGTTGGTTTTTTCTCATCTTTAGTTTTTTTCTCATGTCCAAAACCTAAAACATTTTGACCTTGTTTGCGTTTGAGTATCTCTTCAAGACCATCAAATGCACCACCACAGATAAAAAGTATATTTGTAGTGTCAATTGCAGTAAACTCTTGGTTTGGATGTTTTCTTCCACCTTTTGGCGGAATGTTTACAGATGAACCTTCTATGATTTTAAGAAGAGCTTGTTGCACACCTTCACCACTTACATCACGAGTGATAGAACGATTTTCACTCATACGCGAAACTTTATCTACTTCATCAAGGAAAATGATACCTTTTTGGGCACGTTCAACATCACCATCTGCTGCTTGGATGAGTTTTGTTAAAATATTTTCAACATCTTCACCAACATAACCAGCCTCAGTTAAACTTGTTGCATCAGCAATGGCAATAGGTACATTTAAAACTCTTGCTATTGTTTGAGCCATAAGCGTTTTACCACTTCCTGTTGGGCCAATAAGTAAGATATTTGATTTTGCTATTTCTGTCTCATCATCTGCAGCATTATGGAGTTTAAAAATTCTTTTATAGTGGTTATAAACAGCAACACTTAAGAGTTTACGAGCGCGCTCTTGACCTATAATATATTCACCCAAAAAGCTATTTAACTCTTTTGGTGTCATCAAATTATTTACAGCCTCGACAAGCTCTTTATCTGATTCTTTTGCTAATTCTTTTTCATCGCCAAACATAATTTTATATGCACTTACTACACAATTTTTGCAGATGTAAACACCATTGCCAGCTATAAGTGGATTTTCTTCACTTTCACTTGCATCACAAAAACTACAATGTCTATGTATCATTTATAACCCTTTTCTTTCAAACGGAATACCGCGTTTTGTTTTAATTACAAAATTACACAAATCTATAACATGATGATTTTTTGTATTTTCAAGTAATTCACTTGCACTATCTTTGAGTGGTTTACCTGATTCAAATAACTCTCTGTATGCTGTTTTAAGAGCATTTATATCTTCTCTGTCTAGCTTACGTCTTAAACCAGTTAAGTTTAAGCCTCGAAGTGATGCACGATTACCCTCAGCCATACAATAAGGTGGGATATCTTGCGCTAAAGCACTCGCTCCACCAACCATTGCATAATCACCAATATGTACAAATTGATGAATAGGTGTCATACCACCAACAACAACATAATCGCCAATCTCAACATGACCAGCTAAGGTCGCTGCGTTTGCTAAGATACAGTGGTTGCCAATTATTACATCATGACCTAGATGAACATAACCCATAAATAGGTTGTGATTGCCAATGATAGTTTTACCACCGCCACCTTTTGTTCCAGGGTTAAAGAGTGTAAATTCTCGTATAGTGTTGTTGTCTCCGATGATAAGTTCAACATCTTCACCATTAAATTTTAAATCCTGAGGAATTGAACCTATTACCGCGTGTGAAAATATTTTATTATTCTTTCCAATGGTAGTTTTGCCATAAACGCAGCTATTGTGAGCGATAGTAGTTCCATCACCAATAACTGCCTCACTTGAGATAAAACAAAATGGAGCTATCTCGACATCTTTTCCAATAACTGCACCCTCTTCAATAACGGCTAATTCAGATATTTTAGACAAAATTTTACCTTTATTTATCAACTATCATAGCTTTTAATTCAGCTTCACTTGCTAGTTGATTATCAACATATGCTTCACCTTTAAGCACCCAAATAGCACCTTTTTGTTTTATTACTGATATTCTGTACTCTAATTTGTCCCCAGGTTTAACAGGAGTTCTAAATTTTGCTTTATCGATACTCATAAAATAAACAACTTTATTTGCTATCTCTTCTTCGCTTAATTCACCCATACTTAAAAATGATAATATGCCACCAGCTTGAGCCATTCCTTCAAGAATCATAACACCAGGATAAATAGGATGATCAGGAAAGTGTCCTTGAAAAACTGGTTCTGAGATAGATACATTTTTATAAGCGATGATTGACTCACCTTTTGTCATTTTAGTCACTCTATCAACAAGTAAAAAAGGGTAACGATGAGGTAATATTTTTTGTATTTCTGTAACATCCATAAGCATGATGATAAACCTTTATAAGAATAATTTTGTAGTATTTTAACTAATTTATTGTTAATAAAAGATAATAGACTCCCCTCAAGAAGTCTATAAAAGTATAAGTTTTTCTTTGTTGTCCTCGTACGCTTTTGAATCGAGAAAGATAGAGAGTTTTGTATCTGGTATATTTTCCAAAACTATAATTGGTGTTAAATCATAATTTGAGCCAGAAATTTTAGCTCTAAATTGTAATTCTGCTTCAAAACTTAAAGGATTATAGATAAGCTCTTTGATGCTTTTATATTTAGATTTTGTTTGAGTATTAAATGTTTGAAGTGTGATAAATTTTATCTCTTCACGATTAAAATAGCTAATATCATTGTGAAAAAACTCTATACGACCTTGGGCTTTTTTTCGTGGAAGTGTTGAGTAGCTAAGAGCGTAGGCATCTAAAATATCTCTTTTACCAGATATAACTTTAAAGTTAAATTGTCTGTAGTTTAAAAATTTTTGTTTGATGATTTTGTACTCTACCCCTTCATCTTCTAAGACGTTGCGTTTCGTATAAAATTCCAATCTCTCTTCTATAGAAGCAGGTAATATTTGTCCTGAAATCGGAGAAAACATCTCATCCATAAGTTTATCTTGTTGTTCTCGTTGCATAGTTAAACCAAAAATACATCCACAATAATCTTGGCGATAGAGTTGTTCCTCTTTTGTGACGCGACTTTGGTCTTGTGTACCACCACCACTTCTATAATCAACTGCGATAAATTCAACACCATGACTTTTATAAAATTCATCACCAACACGTTTAAGTTGCTCTTGAGATTTAAGAGGACTTACAAGGAGTGTTGTAGTGATTTTTTTCTCACCAAGCTCTAGCGCTTTTTTGGCACTTGTTGTAAATCGTTTATCAAAACAGACTTCGCAACGGGCACCTTTTTCTGGCTCTTTTTCTAAACCACGAACAGCTTCTAACCAGCTCTCGTAATCATACTCACCCTCAAGCAAATCTATACCGAGTTTTTTACAACTGCGTTTAACATCAAGTAAACGCAGTTGATACTCAGAATAGGGATGAATATTTGGATCGTAAAAAAATCCAGTTAGTTTTTCTTCTGGAAAATCGTGTTGCAATTTTTCTAAAAAGAAGTGACTATCAACACTACAGCATATATGAACTAAAATAGTAAATTCCTTGTTTAAAATAATTTCGTATTATACTTGAAAATAATAATTTTTTTGCTACAATGTTTAGAAAGGGTATTTGTTATGCAGTCATTATTCTTACGAATGAGAGTTATTCATTGGGTGGGGGTCATTTTACTTTTATTAAATGCATTTATTTTTACCGATAATATAATTTCTCAAATTGTTCAAATTGTAGTTGCTCTTGTAATTGTTATACATGATATTGATGAAAAGATAAATGGTGTTGATGTAGCTAAAAAAATCATAGCTTCATTGTCAGATTTTTCTGCAAACAAACAACTAGATATGAAGTTAAATTTTTCTTCAGAGTATAAACAAATGGTAAATTTGATTAATGACTTTACGAGCAAAATTGCAGATGCAACAGAAGTTTCTACTCATGGTAAAGAGGTTCAAAATTATATTTCAGTATTAGAACAATCAATTGAAGAATTGGAGATAGAGTATAAATTATCTAAAAATTTAAGTGACCAGGTTTCTAAAAAACTAGAGATAATTACAATAGAATCAGATGCTAATCTTGAATTTTCAAATATAACTTCAAAAAGCTTAGAAAATACTTCTACTAAAATAACCGAATCTACACAGAAAATGAAAACTTTAGAAGATTATATCCTTAAAACAAATGAAGCAGAAGCCCAACTGAGTGAAAATTTGAGAGCCTTAACTGCAAATGCTGAAGATATTAAAAATGTTTTGGTAATTATTTCAGATATTTCTGACAAAACAAATCTTCTAGCCTTAAATGCCGCTATTGAGGCTGCACGGGCAGGTGAGCATGGACGAGGATTTGCTGTTGTAGCTGATGAGGTGAGAAAACTAGCAGAGAGTACACAAAAATCACTTACTGAAATTAATGCGAGTGTAAATGTTATCGTACAAAGTATATCTGATGCAAGTGATGAGGTAGAAAACAATGTTAAAACTTCAGATGAATTAGTGAGTATTGCGTCACAACTACAATCAACATTAGTTGATGTGAATATAGGTATTGAAGATACACAAAAAGATAGTTTAAAAGATGAAGAAAATTCAAAAATAATCAAAGATGAAGCCTACTTATCAAAAGATTTAACTCTGAATCAAATAGAAAAAATGAATAAAACAGGAATAGCTGTTGAAAATATAAAAGATAACGTGGTAAATATAACGAAAGTAACAGAAAGCTTATTTCACAAATTATCTAACATTTAAGAGAATGTTAGATAATTTATATCTTTATGAACGTGTTTCGAAAATTTCTATAGTATTGATATCATCTTGACTTTCTACACTATCTAAAACAGCAAAGCTCTCAGCATCATCTTCTTCAATTCCACCAAAAACAGTATGAACACCATCTAAATGTGGACATGGTACGAAACAGATAAAAAATTGGCTACCACCAGTATTTGGTCCAGCATGAGCCATTGAAAGTGTTCCTTTTACATGTTTGTGAGTATTTTTTTCAGTTTCACATGCAATAGCCCAATCAGGTCCACCAGTACCTGTTCCAGTCGGACAACCACCTTGTGCCATAAAACCAGGGATAACACGGTGGAAATTTAAGTTGTTATAAAATCCTGTTTCTGCTAAATGAGCAAAATTTGCAACTGTATTTGGTGTCTCTTCTGGATATAATTTAATCCAAATATCACCCTTGCTTGTACTCATTTTTGCGTATTGTTGTTTTAGTGACTCTTCTGCACTGATATCGTAGTCTTTTAGCTGTGTTCTTCCAAACATAGTAATACCTCTTTATTTTAATTTTTGAAATTATAGTTGATTTTTATAAATATTGCCATAGATAGATAGTTTCAAAGTTCAACTCTTAATTAAACTTTAAAAAATAATCAGATTATATCTTCAAGGAAAGATAAACTTTCCTGAGATATAATTTTCGGTAAATAAAACTAAAAAAAGGGCAAACAAATGTCAGAAATAAAAGAAGTTTTTAAACCAAACAAAGAATTTGCTAAAACTGCTAGAATTAAAAATATGTGTGAGTATAATGAACTTCAAGAAAAGGCTATAGAAAACTACGAAGGTTTTTGGGGTGATTATGCAAAAGAAAAATTAGATTGGATTGAACCATTTACAAAAACGATGGATGAAACTAATTTTCCATTTGTAAAATGGTTTGAAGGTGGTAAGCTTAATGTTTCTGTACAATGTATTGACCGTCATTTAGATAGTCGTAAAAATAAAGCTGCGATTATCTTTGAAGGTGATAGAGGTGATAAACAAATCATTACCTACTTAGAACTTTATTATAATGTAAATAGATTTGCTAATTTACTTAAAAATGAGTTTGGTGTAAAAAAAGGTGACCGTGTAGTTATCTATATGCCAATGATTCCTGAAGCTGCTTATGCGATGCTTGCTTGTGCTAGAATTGGGGCTATTCACTCTATCGTATTTGGTGGATTCTCTGCTGAAGCACTAAGAGATAGAATTGAAGATGCCGATGCAAAAGTAGTACTTACGGCTGATGGAGCCTTTAGAAAAGATAAACCATATATGCTTAAGCCTGTTGTTGACACTGCACTCGAAGGTGATACACCTGTTAAAAAAGTACTTGTGGTAGAGAGAAATGGTGAAGATATTACTTGGGTAGCAGGACGTGACTACTCTTACAATGAACTTATCAAAACACAAGATGTACATTGTGAACCAGAAGTTATGGATAGTGAAGACCCTCTCTTTTTACTTTACACTTCAGGAAGTACAGGTAAACCTAAAGGCGTACAACATAATTCTGCTGGGTATATTTTATGGGCACAAATGACTATGGAGTGGGT
>Ga0256826_1001433_pt1 | contig 14782 bp, 14 predicted proteins | sample CV79metaG_FD_185975 | JGI IMG/M metagenome (GOLD analysis project Ga0256826, IMG submission 185975) | Hydrothermal vent microbial communities from East Pacific Rise, Pacific Ocean - CV79 | ecosystem: Environmental > Aquatic > Marine > Hydrothermal vents | place: Pacific Ocean: East Pacific Rise...
TTAAAAATGCAAGAGAGTTCTTTTTAAATGTTGCAACAGTGACTTATGTAAAAGAAGCAAATCATTTTTTACAAATAAACTAAATTAGTATATGAAGGAAATAAAGAGAATGAGCGAAATAAAAATAGGTGTAATAACAGCAAGTGATAGAGCAAGTAAAGGTATTTATGAAGATATCAGTGGTGTAGCTATTCAAGATACGATGAAAGAGTATCTTGTCAGTGAATTTGAGATAGTTTATAGATGTATTCCTGATGAGCAAGATGTACTTGAAGCTACTATGAAAGAGTTGTGTGATGAGGCAGGGTGCTGTTTAGTTGTTACAACTGGTGGGACAGGTCCAGCTCTTCGTGATGTGACTCCTGAGGCTACTGAAAATGTATGTGAGAAGATGATGCCTGGTTTTGGTGAGTTAATGCGCCAAGTAAGCTTGCAGTATGTCCCAACAGCTATACTCTCTCGTCAAACTGCTGGTATAAGAGGAAAGTCTCTTATTATTAACCTTCCTGGAAAACCGAAGTCTATTCGTGAGTGTTTAGATGCAGTTTTTCCAGCTGTGCCTTACTGTATAGATTTAATAGAAGGACCATTCTTAGAAACAAATGAAGATGTTATAAAGGCTTTTAGACCCAAGCAAAAATAAGGATTTTATTATGTTACATACTACATCAATATTGAAAATTTCCACTTTACTCTTTCTGCTAGAAGTATCACTTTTTTCAGTAGAGTTTATTGCAAAAGATGCTCAAAGTACAGGTGAAAAAGATTCAACATGGATTGCTTTACCTTATCTGTTTAGTTCTGATAGTATGGGACTAACAACTGGTGCAGTAGGTATATTTAATGGATTTATTCAGCCTCAAATGACTATTGTGGCAAGTGCTTTTATTGGTGAAGAGGTGCCTGTAAAAAAACTATCTATTACTGGTAGTACATCAGATGAAATGGCTCGTTCAAAAGGGTTTTTCTTAGGTGTATCAGGATATAGACCATCTTTTTCAAAAAGAATGTTTTTAACATTTTTAGGTCTTTATGCTTACTATCCAAATCAAAGAATATATCTTGATGGAAGTAATGATTCGGTGCAAAACCTTACTCCTACTCCTGGTGGAACTACTCCTGAATTAACTCCTATACAAACACAGGGTTATAATAACTGGGCAGATGTTGATTTTCGTTTTGTTCTTCCTTTAGGGGAGGGGAAAGATACTATAACTCCTGTTATTAAGCTGAGTAGAGGTTTAGCTGTAAACAGAGACGGTAAAGGAAATGGTGCCCCTTTTGTTACAGGACAAACTATTCTAGGTGTAAAATATTTTTATAATCACTTAACAGCAGATAAGTTTACTAATGAACCTTCTTTAAATACTAATGGTATAAAACTTTACTTAGAACATGATAATACAGACTACCCAGATAACCCATCTCGTGGATATAGTATGCGTTTTAAAGTCTCTGCTGATTTTGGCTGGTTAGATTCATCTCAAAGCTGGAATGCTCTAGATTTTGATTACTCTCATTACTTTGAACTTCCAAATTTTAGTTGGACACGACAGAATGTTATAGCTCTAAATGCTTGGACAGCATACTCTCCGTCTTGGGAGAAGGGTACTAGGTCACCTGATAATAATTATTTAGATAAAAATAGACCACCTATGTGGGAAGGTGCAAAACTTGGTGGGTATGATAGACTAAGAGCCTATGATTTGAATAGATTTAGTGATAAGGCAGCTATATATGGTGCTATCGAGTATAGACTTATACCAGAGTTTAATCCTATGCATAATCAAGAGTGGAGTCCTATTCCTATAGATTGGTTTCAGGCAGTACTTTTTGCAGAGGTTGGTCGTGTTGCACCGGAGTATGACTTAAGACTTCTTGATGATATGAAATATGATGCTGGTTTTAGTTTTCGTGCATTAGCGGCAAGAATGCCGGTTCGTTTTGATATGGCATTTGGGAGTGAAGGGTCAAGTATGTGGGTGATGATTAAACAGCCTTTTTAAAAGCTGTTTAATTTATATTATATCGCTAGCTTAATACCTACAGGGCAGTGATCACTACCTGTAATGTAGTCGAGTATAAATGCATCTTCTAAAGATTCACACAGATCTTCACTAATGAAGAAGTAATCTATTCTCCATCCTACATTATTAAGTCTTGCGTTTGACCTGTATGACCACCAGCTATATCTATCAGCCTCATCACCATTGACATATCTAAATGTATCTACATAACCATGCTCTATGAGTTTATCCATCCATTCACGCTCTATTGGCAAGAAGCCAGATTTTTTAGAGTTGGCTTTTGGATTTTTAAGGTCCATCTCTTTATGAGCTGTATTTACATCACCACAGATAACTATGCTTTTTCCCTCTTCGCGTAACTTCTCACAGTGCGCTAGTAAATCATCATAAAACTTCATTTTATAGTCAAGGCGTTCTTGATTTTTTTGGCCATTTGGAAAGTAGATGTTAAAGAGAACTATATCGCCGTAGTGTGTCTCCACTATTCGACCCTCATTCATAGTGTCTATATGATTGTCAGTAGAGTTATAATCACTACGAAGCATAGAAAAAGTAGCTGTTCCACTGTAACCCTTCTTCTGGGCTGAGTTTACATGCAGCTCTTCATACTCTTTATCAAATAAACCTTCTGGTATCTGCTCGGGAAGGGATTTTATCTCTTGCAGGCATAGAATATCAGTTTGACGTTCATCTATCCATTTAAGAGCCTCTTTTGTGCCTACAGCACGGATTCCATTTACATTCCATGAGATTATTTCTATTGAGTCTGACATTGTAGTTCCATTATTTGATTTTGTATAGAGTGAAAGGGTGAAATCCCCTCTAATGAGGGGGAGGAAAGAGAATTTATTGCTTAAACAAAGTCTACTTTTGTAAGGTGGTGTTTCATACCTAGTAAATTCTGGTCACAACCCAGTGCCAGACCTAACATCTGTTGCATATGCAAAACAGGAAGTGCAACATCACGGCCAATAGCCTCAGAAGCATGATGTGTTTGAGTATCTAGTTTTAAGTGGCATAGAGGACATGGAGTTACCATCCAGTCAGCATTACCATCCATAGCACCGGCGATAGCATTACCAGTAAGAATAGCAGCAGTTTTTGGTGCTTGAAGCTCAGCATGGAAACCACAACACTTGTTTTTTTCATCATAGTCAACAGTGTTACCACCACAAGCAATGATTAAATCATCAAGTGAAGTAGGGTTATATGGGTTTTCAGGACTCTTGTGAGACTCATTTTGAAGCTCAGAAGGACGGATGTTATGACAACCATAAAATGGTGCAATGTTGAACTGGCTAAGAGGTGTAACAACCATTTCCGCAATTTTATCAAGTCCGATATCGTCAATGATAGCATATAAGAAGTGAGTGATTAAAGAAGTACCTTTGTACTCTAAATCAATCTCTGCAAGTTTTTCATTAACTCTTGCCTTAAGGTCTGCATTGTTATCTAAACGGTGTTTAGTCATTGCAGTGTTAAGTTGACAAGTATTACAGATAGTAACCATAGTTAGACCATGTTTCTCTGCATAAGCGATATTTCTAGCATTAAGTACAAGAGATAAAAAGTCATCATAATCTTGTAAGTGAGAAGCACCACAACATGAAGCTTCCGTTAATTCTACTAGTTCTATATTTAATTTCTCAGCAACTGCCATTGTTGACATATATTGCTCAGGAGTACTCTGTTTTGCAGTACAACCTGTAAAAAGTGCGTATCTTAATTTTTCCATTATTTTACTCCTAGAACTTTGCAGTTGATGAAGATTTTACAAGTTTTTGAATCTCATCTAAGTTATCTGATTTTACAATGCCCCATGGTGGAACAATTTTACCTTTTCTAAACATTTTTAGTGCAACTGGCACATGTTTCACAATTCCAGCTAGTTCAGAGTAAAGAACTAATCCACCCTCATCAAGTACACCATTTTTAGCGATTGAATGTTTAAATCCAACTGCATGACGAGTTGCAACATTTGAAGTTGCAACACCCTCTTTAAAGAGCATATTGTGAAGCGAAGTAATCTTTTCAATAGGATTTACATCTTTAGGACATACTTCCGCACACTCCATACACTTAACACAGTCCCAAAGACCTTGTTTCTCTTGGTGCAGTTCTACAAGTCTCTCTGTATGTGCATCATCACGAACATCAGCTTCAAATCTGTAAGCTTTAGCAAACGCAGCAGGACCGAAGAAATCTTCATTGATTTCAACTACTGGACAAGCATAGTGACAAGCACCACACTGTATACATAAGTCAGCTTCATTTAACTCTTCAGCCTCAGCAGGTGTTACTAAGTGCTCATGTTCTGGGTGTTCCTCAACATCAGAGATAAGGTAAGGTTTGATAGCATCATGCTTCTCCCAAAAATCACCTTTATCTATAATCATATCTTTAATAGCACGTTTAGTACTTAAAGGCTCGATTGTCATCTCGTTACCCCAGAACTCTATCATTTTAGTCATAGACTCTTTACATGCAAGAGTTGAACGACCATTTACTTTGATAGCACATGCGCCACAGATACCGTGACGACAAGATCTTCTATAAGAAAAACTTCCATCGTGGTCCCATTTAATTCGGTTTAATATATCTAAAACAACTTCTTCTGAGGTTACTTCCATTTCATAGTTTTCATAGTATGGAAGATAATCTTCATCAGCATTAAAACGAAATACTTTAAAGTTTACTTTTTGTGTAGTTATTGCATTTGTACTCATAAGTTCTCTCTTCCTTTTCTAGTAAGTTCTTGCTTTAAGTTCATGTTTCCCAAGAACAACATCCATATAATCAAGTTTTATGTTCCCCTTTTCATCCATGTAAGCCATAGTGTGTTTTAAGAACTCTTCATCATCACGAGTGTCAAAGTCTTCTCTAAAGTGAGCACCACGACTCTCGTTTCTTGCAACAGCAGACTCAACAATAAACATAGAATAGTCAAGCATATGACCAAATTCTATAGCTTCTTGGAGTTCCGTATTAAATACTTTTGATTTATCTTTGATGCGAATATTTTTAAAACGCTTACGCAGTTCTTGAATCTTATCTATAACGATATCAAGAGTCTCTTTTGTTCTAAAAGCACCTGCATTTGCAGTCATACTCTGTTGTAATTCTTCTCTAAGTTCAGGAACAGTCTCCTCACCGTTATTTGTTAGAATCCACTCAACTTCAGCAACAGCAGTAGCTGCATCTTCTTGTGTAGCTTTACGAAGTTCGATTTTATCAATTTCTTCAACCATTGTTTTACCAACAAAACGACCAAAAAGAAGTGCTTCAAGAACAGAGTTTGCACCAAGACGGTTTGCACCGTGAACAGATACACAAGAACACTCACCAGCAGCATAAAAACCTTCGATAAGTTCATCATTGTTAAGACGAACATTACCAGCGATATTTACTGGAATACCACCCATAGAGTAGTGTGCAGTTGCAGAGATAAGGATAGGCTCCTTAATCATGTCTAAACCTAAGAAAGTGATAGCTAAATCACGAAGTTCTGGAAGTCTTTCCATAATAAGGTCTTTTCCTAAGTGTGTTACATCAATATAAACAGCATCTTTTCTTGGACCTACACCACGACCTTCGCGGATTTCGTTAATGATTGCACGAGAAACAACATCACGAGATGCAAGTTCCATAGCATTTGGAGCATATTTCTCCATAAATCTTTCACCCTTAGAGTTAAAAAGACGTCCACCTTCACCACGGGCAGCTTCAGATATAAGTACACCATTTCCTGAAAGACCTGATGGGTGAAACTGTACAAACTCCATATCTTCTAAAGGAAGACCATGACGAGCAACGATTGATAGACCATCACCTGTATTTGCATGTGCATTTGAGTTGATTTTGAATGAACGAGCATAACCACCGGTTGCAAACATTACAGACTTAGCATTAAAAATTGCCATTTGCATGTCACGGATATTAAATGCAATAACTCCTGAAACTTTTCCATCTTTATAGATGATATCAGCTGCATACCACTCATCCCAGAACTTAACACCAACACGATCTGCTTGCTCATAAATAGTTTGTAATAGTGTAAGACCAGTACGGTCTTTTGCATAACAAGCACGAGGTGAACTCTGTCCACCAAATGGGCGTTGTGCAATTTTTCCATCTGGAGTTCTGCTAAATGCAGCACCCATTCTTTCAGCCCAGCGGATAGTCTCTGGAGCTTTTTGACACATAAATTCAACTGCATCTTGATCAGCTAAATAATCTGAACCTTTTACTGTATCAAACTCGTGAAGCTCAACACTATCTTCATCACTAAATGCTGCATTAATCCCACCTTGTGCCGCACCAGAATGACTTCTTAGTGGGTGTAGTTTTGTAATAACAGCAACTTTTTTACCTGCGTTTTGTAACTCTCTTGCCGCAGCACAGCCCGCAAGGCCTGCACCAACAACAATAGCATCGTAAGTATAAATAGGAATACTCATTAATTTTCCTTCAAAATAGAACTAATATAATATGGGTGATTATATCGCAAGTTGTCTTAGGGGAGTTTAAATATTGGCTTTTAGGGGGTTTAGTTAGTGTGTGTTACGATTTGAGACATATAAAAGAAAAATCTTTTATATCTCTTTTTCCGCTAAATCGCGAGTTTGAAGGATTCTATTTGTTCCTGTTGACTTTGCATAAGATAGGATCTCTTTTGCTTGACGAGATGCCTCATCTAAGTTAGTATTATTTGGTTTAATAATGAAACCACCACTTACAGTAATAACAACAGGACCTTTGTTTGGTACATTAAATTTTAATTCTTCAATACTTTGACGTATAAGTTCTGTATCTTTAAACGCTTGTTCTTTACTCGCACGAGAGAGTATAAGAGTAAACTGATTATAGTCAGTTCTAGCTATAACATCTACAGGTTGTTCATGTAAAGAAATAGTATAAGCAATTTTTTTCAAAATTGTTTGTGTTAGTTCTTGAGAAAATGCACGTTTACTTTTGGAAAAATTATCTATTTCTAAAATTGTTACTGCGGTAAAGTTACTATCCTTTAAACCTTTTTTTGCAGAATAAGAATTTAACATTCCTTTGTGATTATTAATGCCTGTTACAGGGTCCATCATAGTTGGATTATCTGTTACAACTGCTTTTCTATTCATACGTAGAGAAATAGCATCAGCTTCTAGTGTATAGATATCGTGATCTATCTTATTTTTATCTATTTGATATAAAAATTCAATATCTCTGTATATAGAGAAAAGCTTTTTACGGTACCAAAAAGTAGCAAGGAACACAATGAAAAAAATAGTAATAGTAGCAAACTTAATCATATGAAATTTCACTTGATTATATTCAATATTTTTAAGAAGTATATGGTTGATTTGTTCCATAAGAGTATAAAAAGATTTTTGTAAATTTTCTTCTGCTTGTGCACTAGACATATCATTTTTATCATCTACATAAAATTGATGAGCACTCTCATTAAACGTTGTAGTAAGTGCTGAAAGTTTATCTAAATCAGAGAGGTATTCTTGGCTATTTCCAAGTATGTATCTATCAGAATAATCATACTTGTAAATACTTTTGAGTTTAGAAATCTCTTGGTGGAGTTGTGTACTTTTGCCATTAAACTGAATGAGAGCAAGTTCTATATCATCCTTATCAAGTGTCGTAAGAGAAGAGATTATCTTTTTTTGCTCTGTTAGGTTATTAACTTTCTCAAAAGAGAGTTGTTGTTCTAGTGTGAGCATCATTGAGACAAATGCAACTAACAGAACAAAAAATAGATAAGTGTTCAGGTTTAAAAAGATCTTTTTTATAGAGTGTTTCATATATAGTTTTCCTAAAAATGTTATAATAACTAGTTATTCTATATCGACCGTAATTAATATATGCTTAAAGAAGTTTAATTGAATTTAGAAAATTATTTTATATCACAGTTTTGTAACAGTCATATCGGTGATGATGGAGCTGTTATAAATGGTTATGTTTACTCAAAAGATGCATTTTTTGAAAATGTGCATTTTAAAAAAGAGTGGCTTACCTACAAACAGATTGCTAAAAAAGCAATGCTTGTGAATCTTTCCGATGCTATTGCAATGAACTCTCAACCGCGTTATGCACTACTGAGTGTTGCTATGCCAAAAAGTATGACTAAAACCGATATGAAAGCGTTAGCAGAGGGTTTTAAAGAAGTTGCAGATGAATATGGTGTTACTATCATAGGTGGAGATACTATCTCAAACACGAAATTGGATATAACCATAACTATAATCTCTACCGCAAAAAGACCTCTACTACGTTCAAAAGTGAGAAGTGGGTATTTACTCGCTTATACTGGAGAACTTGGTAAGTCAGCAAAAGAGTTGAAAAAACTTTTTAACCTTGGTACTATTCACAGTAAGTCAAAGTTTATAGATATTAAACTTCGTAGAGATTTTATGAAACGTACAGAGAGATTTTTACAAGCAGGTATGGATATTTCAGATGGTTTATTCAGCGATTTAGATAAAATAGCATCATTAAATAATATTGGTATAAAGTTTAACAGACAAATCTCTAAGAAAATCGCCTGTAGTGGTGAAGAGTATGAGATGTTAGTTGCGTTTAGTAAACGCGATGAAAAAGCGATGAAACGCCGTAGTACCCAAAGTAGAACACCACTTACTATATTTGCAAGAGCAACTCGCAGTAAGTATATAAATAGATGTAAAGCACATCATTTTTAAGGATTAAACATAATGGATAGATTTTACTCTCTTGCACATGCAAGTATAGATTTTCGTTTTAAACAATCACCCCGTGATTTTGTAGTAGAAGAGTTACCTCTTTATGAGTTCTCTGGTGAGGGCGAACACCTTATACTCTTTGTGCGTAAGAAAAACCTCTCAACAAATGAGATGATAGGACAAATAGCACGATACCTTGGTATAAAAAACAGAGATATTGGTTATGCAGGTCTCAAAGATAAACATGCCATGACTAAGCAGTATATTTCTATACATAAGCAACATGAAGAAGCACTTGAGAATTTTAACTTTGAGGGAATTAAAATTATCTCAAAGACTTACCATAATAATAAAATAAGAATAGGGCACCTTAAAGGCAATCGTTTTTATATTAAAGTGAAAAAAGTCAATCCTACTAGTGCTGCAAAAATGGATGAAGCTTTAAAAAACATCTCAAAACAGGGTATGCCAAATTATTTTGGATACCAGCGTTTTGGAAATGATGGTGATAACCATATCCTCGGTGAAAAGTTAGCGAAAGGGGAAGCAAGAGAACGCAACCCTAGAGTAAAAAAATTACTTATAAATGCCTACCAGTCACACCTCTTTAATCTTTGGCTCTCTCGTCGTTTAGAGATAAACTCACTTGTAAGTAGTTTTGAAGTAAAAGAGATCGAAACACTGTTAAACCTACCAAATGAAGAAGTAAAAAAGATGAAAGCACAAACACACCCTTTTAAACTCATCTCTGGTGATACTATGGAACACTATCCTCATGGTAAACTTTTTGAGTTTGATGGTGCGAGTGAAGATCTTGAGCGTTTTAATGAGAGACTTATAAGTGTTACAGGTCTTCTTTGTGGTACAAAAGTCAAAATGGCGACAGGTTTAGCAGGTGATATAGAGAAAACATTTGATGATGAGATAAACGCAGATGGTGCACGAAGATATGCTTGGATATACCCAACTGATGTAGAAGGGCGTTTTAACCCTGTAGAAGCACAGTACGAGATGAATTTCACTCTTCCAAAAGGTTCGTATGCAACTGTACTCATAGAAGAGATAGCTAAGAAAAAAATAAACTAAAGGACACTATACACTAATGAACAAAAGACATATAACATCAGCATTTTCACAAGGTTTTGGAAAGTTTGCAAATAAAGAGTTTCCTCATTGGTTTCAAACTATAGTAAATAAGTCATATGTAGGCTTAATGGGTCTTGATATGAGTGACTTTCATGCTCCAAGTACATATAAAAGTCTCAATGCTCTTTTTACAAGAAACTTAAGAGAACCAAGACAGTTTTCATTAGATGGCGATGATTTTATATCACCTTGTGACTCTTTAATCTCTGAAACAGGAACTATCACTGAAGACTATGCACTTCAGATTAAAGGTATGCGTTATAAGTGTGCTGATTTTATAGGAAGTGAGTTTAGTGATGAAGACAAAGCAATAGTTGCTGATGGTACATTTATAAACTGTTATTTATCTCCTAAAGATTATCATCGTTACCATATTCCTACAAATCTTAAAGTGCTAAAAGCTGTTCATGTACCAGGAAAGTTTTACCCAGTAAATATGCCATCACTAAAGAAGCGTTTGAATCTTTTTATAGAGAACGAACGTGTGGTAATTCTCTGTGAAGCTACAAATGGAAAGAAATTTTATATGATTTTAGTAAGTGCACTCAATGTTGGTGTAATGCAAGTAGGTTTTGAACCTCGTATACAGACAAACGCAGTGGCAACTACTCCTCAAACATATACATTTGAAAATCTACATCTTAATAAAGGTGATGATTTTGGATGTTTTGAGATGGGTTCTACAATCATTTTACTTACTGAAAAAGATATGTTAGATGTGTCAGTAAACGCAGGTGATGATGTTAAGTTTGCACAGACTATAGCAAAACTAAAGTAGTAACTTGTGAGAGAGGCTGAGAAAGAACTATTTATAGAAAATATTTTCAGCCAAAAAGAGTTGTTTGAGCGACATATTTTAAATATAACTTGCAATAGTGACAGAATCGAAGTTATGGATATCTTAGCAAAACGGATAGTTCGTGTATTGCTTAAAGAAGAGTTGAGCTTTCTGTATATGAAAGATTTGTCAAATTTTAAGTTTACTCTTGTAAATAATATTTTATTTCGTGAACTTGCTAGTGAGTGGGTCTCTTATGCAGAAGAGAAACTTGGACTAAACAAAGAAGAAGCTCTAGCAGTTATTCAAAACAAAGAGCATGTTCTTTTTGTAATAGAATTAGTTAAAGAGTATTTTGAACAGTATAAGATCTACTTTGCTCAAGAGATAGCAGATAGTTTTATAGAACTAGTAGAAAATATGCCAAATCCAAACATAAGTAATTCTCTCATTAATGAGGTATTAGGAAGTGGTTTTGTTAAAAATAAAACTATCTCTGTCGTTTATAGCTATAGTCAACTCTGGGCGCGAATACGAAATGCTCATAGCCTTAAAAAAGACAAATTAACAACAATACAGATAGATATATCTGAGTGTAGAGATTTTACTCAGAGAAAAAAACTTGAGTATAAGGAAGAGAGTCTAGAAGAGACTCCTCTAGCTTTTTTTGATGAAGCATTGCAACGTTTACGTAACACAATGGTTACGTATATGATGCGAATAGATAAGTTTAAAGAGTAGCCTCTCTAAACGTTAAATCTAAAGTGCATAATGTCTCCATCTTGAACTATATACTCTTTACCTTCTAGTCGCATTTTACCAGCGTCTTTCGCTCCATTTTCTCCACCATTTTCAACAAAGTCATTAAATGCAATAACTTCTGCACGAATAAAACCTTTTTCAAAATCGTTATGAATGGCAGCTGCCGCACGTGGTGCAGTAGAATTTTGTTTGATAGTCCAAGAACGAACCTCTTTAACACCAGCTGTAAAGTAACTCATTAGACCAAGCTTCTCAAAACCTTTATGAATGATCTGTTCTAGTCCAGACTCTGTAACACCCATTTCTTCTAAAAACTCTTGAGATTCTTCATCATCAAGACCAATTAACTCTTCTTCTACTTTTGCACATAACTTGATAAGTTCACAGTTTTGTTCAGCTGCATGCTTTTTAAGGGCAATCATAAATTCGTTATCTTCTAAAAGACCATCTTCATCAGTATTTGCACCGTACATAATCTCTTTGTCTGTTAAGAAGCGAACTTCATTTACAAGTTGCGCATACTCTTCAGAATCTGCCTTATCGTAGTTTCTTGCTAAGTTACCATCAGCTAAAAACTCAATAAGCTCTTCTGCTACTTCTAAAACTGCTTTAGCACTTTTATCTGCTTTTGCTTGTTTTTTGAGTCTATCTATACGGTTTGAAAGAACTTCAATGTCAGCGAGTATTAATTCACCCTCAATGATTTCAACATCACGAAGTGGATCTATGCTTCCCTCAGTATGAACAATATTTTCATCTTCAAAACATCTAACGATATGTAAAATAACTTCTGTTTCACGAATATTTGAAAGAAATTTATTACCAAGACCTTCACCTTGAGATGCACCTTTAACAAGACCTGCAATATCAACAAAATCTAAAGTTGAGTACTGAATACGCTCAGGATTAACAATCTTAGCAAGCGAATTTAAACGCTTATCAGGCACTGGAACAACAGCTTTATTCGGTTCTATCGTACAAAATGGATAGTTTGCTGCCTCTGCATTTTGTGCCTTTGTTAGTGCATTAAAAGTTGTTGATTTACCTACGTTTGGAAGTCCTACAAGTCCGATTGCTAATCCCATTTCATCTCCGATATATTTATGTTTTATAAATGGAATTATACAGTGTTAACCTTATATTAATAACAAGCGATTAACAGCCAGAGTTAATAGATGTAAAATATATCTTTCTTTGTATTTTAAAAGATTAGCTACCTATACTTGTCTAAAATATTACTTAACTTGTATTTTGTAGTTTAAACTGATATAATTTCTTTAAATACAATTTAATTAATATTTTAGGAATTATTATGATAAAAGGTAAAAAGGTTAAAGCTATAGAAGAACCATCATTTGATGAAGCATTAACTACAGAATCTATAGGTCTATTTATTAAGGCAAGAAGGACACAACAAGGTCTAAGCACAAAAGATGCCGCAATGCTTTGTGGTGTCTCTGCAAATACTCTCAATAGCATAGAAAATGGTGTTAAAGGGATGAAGGTTTCTTCTATCCTGAGTATTATGACTGCTCTTGGTATACAGTTGCATATAAAACCGTGGAGTAAGTAATGAGTAAGAATAAACTTAGCATTACAATGTCAGATAAGCTTGTCGCTTCAGTGTGGGTTGATAGTGCAGAAGAGACTTATAAGTTTGAATATAGTGAGGAATGGAGAGAAAATGGTTTTAGTGTATCTCCTCATTTACAGCTCCATAGCTCCTCAAAATCAGGTGTTGTGAGAAGATTTTTGGAGAATTTAATTCCCGAAGGAAAGGGTTTAGAAGACATTACTCAATTCGCACATATCTCAAAAAATAATACTTTTGCTATCATTAAAGCTATAGGCTATGATACATCTGGTTCATTGATGTTTAGGGAACATACTAATCAATATGAACAAATATTTAGACCAATATCAGATGATGAACTAGTAGATCGAATTAGCAATATAGAAGAGAGTAGTATTGTCATTTGGGATTCCAAAGAAAGACTCTCTTTAGCTGGTGTTCAAGAAAAATTACCGGTCATCATAAAGAAAGGTCAAATTGGTTTAGGTGATGGAGTTCTATCTTCAACACATATAATGAAATTTCAGACGAAAAAGCATGCAAATATAGTTGTTAATGAATTCTTCTGTATGAAGCTAGCAAAGAAGATTCATCTTAATGTAGCAGAGGTAGAGTTAAAACGATTTAAAGAGCATCCTGTATTAATGGTAAAAAGATTTGATAGAGTCTATAAAGGAAATAGGGTAGAGCGACTACATGTCATAGATGCTTGTCAGATGCTGGACTTATCCTCTACTCATAAATATGAGAGAAACTTTGGCTCAGGTAGAGATGTTAAAGATATAAGAGAGGGTGCAAGTTTCTCTAAGCTTTTTAAAAGTGCTGACTTATGTGAAGTTCCTGCAAAAGCTAAGTTAGAGATGCTTAACTGGAGTGTTTTTAATCTTATAATTGGTAATGCAGATGCTCATGGTAAAAATTTCTCATTTTTTGTAGACAAAAGAGGTATAAAACCCACACCTTTTTATGACATGCTATGTATTATTGCTCATGGTAATGTGGAACATGATCTTGCTATGGCTTACGGAGATGAATTTAACCCTGATGAAGTGAAAGCTTATCAGCTAAGAGAGTTTGCAGATGCAATAGGTTTAAACTTTAAACTTGTATCTCAGAGTGTAGATAAAATAGCTAGTTTGATAATAAAAGCTTTAGAGGATGACATTGTAGATAGCAATGATCTTATCAATGAAGAAAAATTATTTGTTAATAAGTTAAGAGTATTAATTCTGAAAAGAGCCAAGGATTTTAAAGAAATTACTTCTCAAATGAGTTCTGTAACTTTTTAAATTTAACTCATATATTAATGTTATTTCAAAATATGATACATATTCACTCAGATATGAGTGAGAGTATATAATTTATTTTTGCATCTTATTTAAAATCTCTAAGGTCTTAGTAACATCATAAATAGCACTATGATAATGTTCATCATCAAATTCAATGTTGTAGTATAAACATGTTTCAATAAGCTTTGGATTTTTTAGATTACCTTTAGCATTGAGTGCTTTAACAATTTTTTTATTTTCTTTCATCGTACAAAAGTGATTTTCAAATGAGAGTAAGTCTCCAATATGTCGAAGTTCAAAAGATATGTTATGAGCTACTAATGTTTTACTGTTTTTACAAAACTCGATAAAGTCAGTGTCGTCTTCAAAATACTCTTCATACACAACATCTTTTCTCAGTCTTTCTAATCTATCAGGGGAGAGTTTATGAACTGCTAGGGCATGAGGATTCACTTCATACTCTGAAAAATAGTATCTATGGAAAGTATCCATTATTTTATATTCAT
>Ga0256826_1001434_pt1 | contig 14778 bp, 12 predicted proteins | sample CV79metaG_FD_185975 | JGI IMG/M metagenome (GOLD analysis project Ga0256826, IMG submission 185975) | Hydrothermal vent microbial communities from East Pacific Rise, Pacific Ocean - CV79 | ecosystem: Environmental > Aquatic > Marine > Hydrothermal vents | place: Pacific Ocean: East Pacific Rise...
TAGTTCTCACTATTTTTATTTATCTCTTTAATTTCTTCTAATAAATTTATATCTTCATCCTCATCATCATCATCATCTTCTTCTTCACTTTCTTTAGGTGCAGGGTTAACCATACCTACAATTAATATGGAAAAACCATAAAGAATGATTAGTGGACCAGCCATAAGAAGTTGAGTTAAAACATCTGGAGGTGTTAGCATTGCTGCTACGATAAAGATAATAATGATTGCATATTTGAAAAAATCTTTCATCTGTCTATCATCAACCATACCAAGAAGTGCTAAAAAGTATGCAAAGATAGGTAACTCAAAAGCTATACCAAAACCAAACATTATTTTTGTAAAAAATCCAACATAATCTTCTATGTTTATGAGTGGTGTAAATTTAAATGAACCAAAGGTTATGAGAAAATCAAAGCCAAAAGGTGTGACTATATAGTAGGCAAAGAGTACACCGATGGAAAACATAGTTGTTCCACCAAATATAAACGGAACAAGCATTTTTTTCTCATTTGCATAAAGTGCTGGTGCTATAAACATCCATATTTGACTTAAAATTATTGGTAAAGCTCCAAAAATTGCTGCAAAAAATGAAACCTTTAAGGCTACGAAAAACGCACCACCGATTTGACTAGTAGTTACTTTTCCATCTATTGCATGGTTGATTCCATCTGCAGTAGTAACAGACTTTTTACCAACTTCAGCAAGTGCCTGATTTAGAGGCTCAACCATCCAATTTAAAATAGCTTCATGAAAGAAAAACATTACAAAAAACATAACAATCAAACTAGCAACAGAGATTCCTAGTCTTTTTCTTAATTCAACTAAGTGTGGTTTTATATCATCAAACATTTTTAGTATCTTCTTCTATGTTAGTTTCTTCTGTATCTGTTCCTGTTTCTGTTTCTTTTATCTCTTTTACTTTCTTCTTCTTTTTCTTTTTAAAAGTTACTTTTTCAGGCTCATCAGCTTTTGCTAAAGTCTCATCCTTAATAACTTTTTTCTCTTCATCAAAGAAGCCATCATCTTCCCAATCATTATCATCTAAACTTGTAAGCTCAGCTGCCATTTTTCTAACATCTGTTGCATCTTTTATCTCTTCACCAGCACTTAAAAGTTCTTTTTTATAAGATAACGCTTCTGCCTTAATGCTTTTAACATCCATCTCTTCTTCTATAGAATCTTTCACTGAATTGATAGTGCTTTTAGCATTTTTAAAAAATTTTGCTACTTCAACCATAGCAGATGGAAGCTTATCTGGACCAAGAAATAAAATGGCGATAACAGCAATAATAAGTATTTCAGTAAAACCCATACCAAACATAAAATATCCTCAAAATTTATAATTAAAAAATAGATTCTAGCTAAAGAATAATTAAACTATGATATAAATAGTGCAATCTCGTCAGCTAAAAGATAATTTGTGTTATAAAAAGTATCATTTTTATAAATAATTTTACCTTCATCTACTAATATTTTTGCCTTTTGTAACTCTTGTTTATTTAAGATACTTTTACAAACGCCAATAATTGAACGAAAACCTAAAAAAATCTTCTCTATTTTTTGATCTTCATGAGTAAGTGTTTCAACTTTTATGTTAAGTGGATTTTCTATATATTTCTCAACACTATTTGTTGGGTAAAATCTTTGTAAGTTTAACTTTCCTACAGCACCTGAACCTAAGCCAATATAATCTTTGTATTTCCAATAACCTAGATTATGCTCACTTTTATATACTCCAAAGTTACTTATTTCATATTGCTCAAAATTATTTTTCTTAATTTTATCAAAAAACCATTCTGTAAGTTCTAATTTTTCTTTTGACATAAATGGTTTTGATTCAAAAGGTGTACCTTCTTCAATCATGAGGGCATAAGCACTTAAATGATTTATTGGTAAGTTAAAGGCTATCGTTAAATCATTTTGTAAAAGTTTTTTAGTATCACCAAGTGTTGCATAAATTAAATCTAGCGATATGTTTTTAAATCCAATGTCTTTTGCATTTAGTATTGCATCTTTTGCCTGTTTTGATGAATGTGCGCGATTTAGTACTTTTAGTTTTGAATCATCAAAACTTTGGACTCCAAAACTTATGCGATTTACTCCAAGTTCATACATCCCTTTTAGCCATTCTTTTGTAGCAGAATTTGGATTTGCTTCTGAAGTTATTTCTATATTTTTAGCTAAAAATGGTTTTAGTTTATCAAACACTTTTTTATAAAATTTAGGTTCAACAGTTGATGGTGTACCACCACCTATAAAAATAGTTTCAATGGAATTTTTCTCAATTTTGAATCTTTTAAATTCAAAATCTAGTTGTATTTCAAGACTTCTCATGTACTTTTCTTTAAGGTGAAATTTATCAACATAAGAGTTAAAAGCACAATATGAGCATTTAGAATCACAAAATGGAATATGTATATAAATTAGCATACGAAATTATATGATTTTAAACTTATATATGCTAATCTTTTTTAAATTTAAAGGGCTTTGTTTTGTTTAGTATTGATAAATATTTTGATGATATAAGAAAATTGTATATATCTAGTACTGATGTAGAAAAGCAAAAAATAGAAATTTTATTGGAAAAAATATCTAATAAGGTTGAAACTAAAGATATAAATAGTATTACAAAATTACCAAATAAAGAATCTTTATCTTATGAGTTATCTCTCATAAGTAAAAATGCAATGCTTATGTTTTTTCATGTAAATCAAGTAAATGCAATTCAAGAACTTTATGGGATAGAGTTAGCTCATGAGATTGTTTTAGATAAAGCAGAACAATTAAAAGAAGTTATGTCATCAAAAAATGTATCGATTTACAATATAAGTACAGAAAAGTTTGTAGTTCTTGTAAAAGATGAATTGGCTTTTGAAAAATATTTATCTATTTTAAAATATTCAATTTTCAATGATGTAGAAAGAGATATATACAGTTGTGATGATGGAAAATCAATAGTTGCTGATTTTACAGTTGGTATATCTTATGGAAATAAATATTTGTACGATCATGCTTATGTAGCACTTCAAGAATCAATAATTAATAAAACAAATTTTAAAATCTATGAAAGTAATTCAGATTCAAAAGAGTTACAAAGAACATCTCTAAATAGATTAAAAGTATATAAAAGTGCTTTACATGAAGGGAATATTATCCCATACTTTCAACCAATTGTAGATTCAAAAGATGAAACTATCATGAAGTATGAAGCTCTTGCTAGGATAAAAACACCAGATGGAGAAATAATTTCACCTTATGAGTTTTTAAATACAGCAATAGAAGATAAAACATTTGAATTTTTTACAAGACAAATGACTCAAAAAGTATTTAATATATATGAAAAAACTCATGTAGAATTATCAATGAACTTGACATATACAAATATCAATTCTCCAAGTATGGTTTCTTACCTAAAAAATCGTCTTGAAAAATATGGTGGCGATAGAATGACTTTTGAAATTGTAGAAACTGAAGAGATTAAAGATTATTCAATCGTAGAAGACTTTATACTTATGGTTAAAGAGTATGGAGTGAAAGTTTCTATTGATGATTTTGGTTCAGGATATTCAAATTTTACAAATATTATAAAACTAAATATTGATTATATTAAAATTGATGGTACTTTAATAACAAAATTACTTAGTGATAAAAAAGTTAAAAATATAGTTAGAGGTTTAGTTGATTTTGCAAAAAGTATAGATGTTAAAACTATTGCAGAATTTGTTAGTACACAAGAACTTGCAGATGAGGTTAAACTAATGAAAATTGATTATATTCAAGGTTATAGTTATGGTCAACCTGAACCTGCAAAATATTATGGACTAAAGTAGTAAAAGAGTAATATTAGTTTAATTGCTTTTTTAGTATAATCGCGAATATATTATTTAAGCGAAGATGAAAAATGAGCAAAACAAAACTATATCGTCCAAATGTTGCGATGATAATTGTATCGAACAACTATCCAGAGAAAAAAGAGATTTTTCTTGCACAAAGAAATGACATGAGTGATGTCTGGCAATTTCCACAAGGTGGGATTGATGATGGTGAAGAGGTGCAAGAAGCACTTTTTCGTGAGCTTGAAGAAGAGATAGGTACTGATAAGGTAAAAATAATAGCTGAATATCCAGAGTGGATAAGTTATGATTTTCCACCTAAAATTGCAAAAGGTATGAAACCTTGGGTTGGTCAAAAACAGCGATATTTTTTAGTAAAACTTAAAAAAAGTGCAAAAATAAACATACAAACAAAGCATCCTGAATTTTCAGATTATAAATTCGTAGGAATAGAGGATGTTTTAGGACTAAGTGCTAGTTTTAAAAAAGATGTATATGAGAATGTTATAAATTATTTTAAAAAAGAGGGACTACTTTAAGATGTTAATAGTTCAAAAGTTCGGTGGAACAAGTGTTGGGGATTTAGAACGCATACAAAATGTAGCTAATCGTGTAAGTGAAAGTAAAAAAGCTGGCAATGATGTAGTTGTTGTTGTATCAGCTATGAGTGGTGAAACCAATAAGCTTGTTGGATATGCTGAGCATTTCTCAAAAAATCCAAGTCGTGCTGAAATGGATATGCTTTTAAGTTCAGGTGAACGTATAACTGCTTCACTTCTTTCAATCGCTTTAAATGAGATGGGTCATGAAGCTGTGGCTATGACTGGTAGAAAAGCTGGAATAATTACAGATGATTCACATACAAAAGCTCGTATAGAGGAGATAAATCCACAAGCTATGCATAGGGCAATAAAACTTGGTAAAATAGTTGTTGTAGCTGGTTTTCAAGGTGTAAACTATAGTGGAGATATTACTACACTTGGTCGTGGTGGAAGTGACTTGAGTGCTGTAGCTATTGCTGGAGCTTTAAAAGCTGACTTATGTGAGATTTACACTGATGTAAGTGGAATATATACAACTGACCCACGCATAGAACCAAAGGCTAAAAAACTTGATAATATCTCTTATGATGAGATGTTAGAGTTAGCAAGTTTGGGTGCTAAAGTACTTCAAAACCGTTCAGTAGAGATGGCAAAAAAATTAAATGTAAACTTAGTAACAAGAACAAGCTTTTCAAATGAAGAGGGAACATTAATAACAAAAGAGGAAAATATTATGGAAGCACCATTAGTAAGCGGAATAGCATTAGATAGAAACCAAGCTCGTATCTCACTTGTTGGTGTAAAAGATAAGCCAGGAATAGCTTCTGAAATTTTTAATAAACTTGCAGATGCAGAAGTAAACATAGATGTTATTATTCAAAATAAAGCTCATGATGGGACTACAAATATTGACTTTACTTCTCCTGTAAGTGATTTGGCTGATGCTAAAGCTGTGGTTGATGCATTTGTTAAAAATGGAGATATTCAAGATGATTCATATAATGAAAAAATCTGTAAAGTATCTGTAGTTGGCGTTGGTATGAAGTCTCATGCAGGAGTAGCAGCTCGTGCATTTTCAACAATGGCAAATGAAAATATAAACATAAATATGATTTCAACTTCAGAAATTAAAGTATCAATGGTTATTGATGAAAAATATGCAGAGTTAGCTGTAAGAAGCCTACATAATGCTTATGAGTTAGATAAGTAAAGTTATTTTATGAATGATTTTAAAGAGTGGAGTTTAGATGCTATTCGCGAAGAGGGTGGTAGTTTTTCATGGTTAGAAGAACAAAGATTTGACTGGTCAACTACAACTTCTCATGCCCTTGCTCAGATTTTAGATGGAAAAACTATTATCCTTATCACTGATGAGAAAAGAAAATGGCTTGAAAGCTATATTGTTAGTTCTTTAAACACTCAAACTCAAGAACGTCCACTCCTTCCCATAATTAGCATAGATAGTATGTACTACCATTACAACAGTGTAAATGGTGGAGATATGATTGATATTGTTGATGATATGATAAATCTTTCTTATAAAGATGATTACTTTTTTTGGTATATAGGTAAGGGTGATGATAAGCGTGCCGATATTGCAAAAAGAAAAGAAAATAGCTATTTTTGGATTTTTGATGAAGATTATCTTAATGCTTTTCATCTAAAATCTTACGATAAATCACTAGATATAAAACTACTTCAATTATATAAACTTTTTGATGCTTCTTTAAATGCTGCAATGTTTGGAGAGGTAGATGTCAGCTCATGAGAATCAACAAGGTTACATACTAATTTCAAATGAAATTGAAGAAGAATTTGAAAGATTAAAGAGTGAGCTAAAGCCAAATCGTGTAGTTGGTTTTATGGAAGAGGATTTTAAAATTGAACATGCAAAAGCTGTTGTAGCTGAAGCATATATTAGTGAGTCGCAAACAAAGTATATAGTTTTAGGAGCAAGTACATTTACAAATGTAGCTCAAAACTCACTTTTAAAAGTTTTTGAAGAACCACCTAGAAATATAGAGTTTATTATTATAACTCCAAGTAAATCAAATCTACTCCCAACAGTCCGTTCAAGGTTACCAATACTAAAAGGTAAAAATGTTCATGAGATAAAAAATATTGAGTTAAATTTAGCTCGTATTGATTATGCTGAAGTTTTTAAATTTTTAAAAGAGAATTCTAAGGTTAAAAAAAGTGAAGCCAAAGAGTTACTAGAAGCACTTTATCATAGAGCTACTGTTATTGATATGCTTATACTTTCAAAAGAGCAGTTGGATAATTTTGATAAAGCTTATAGACTTTTAGAATTAAATTCAAGACCTCAAACAGTGTTCTCAATGATTCTTATGAGTTTTGCAGGGGATAGAAATGCAAACTCTTAAACTATCTAACAATATAGATATAAAAAGTTATTTAAAAGAGTTGGGTGTAGATGGTGGTGGTGTTGATATTTTAGCCTCAAAGGCTAGTAACCATATTATTTACATCAAAGATTTGGCAGTTGGTGGTGCAAATATTTTAAAACAAGATGCCTTAAGTATTGGGGCTGATTTAGCAGTCCCTCGTGGAACGGTAATTGCAAAGACACCTTTTGTTGACTGCATACTTATAGCTACTTCTTCACAACTTCAAAAACTTAGTAAAAAAGAGTTAGCTCAACCATTTGGACTTAAAAATTTAGCTTTTGATTTACAAAAAATACTTAAAGTAAAAAAGCCAAAAGATGTAGAGATAATGGGTGTAATAAATGCTAATGATGATAGCTTTTTTGCTGATTCTAGATTTAGTGATAATGATGCTATTGATAAAATTGAGATGATGATAAAAGATGGTGCAAGTATTATCGATATAGGTGGTGTGTCATCTGCTCCAAACTCTAAAAGTATAGATAAAAAAGAGGAACTTTTAAGAGTAAAACCAATAATTGACGCTATAAAAAAGAAAAAATTATACGAAAAAGTAAAATTTAGCATAGATTCTTATGAGAGTGAAGTTATAAAGTATGCTTTAGAAAATGGTTTTAAGATTGTTAATGATATTACAGGTTTAGTTGATGATGAGGTATGTAAACTTTGTGCATTACATGAGGCGACTGTGGTTATAATGCATATGCAAGGAACACCACAAACAATGCAAGAAAATCCTCAATATGAGGATGTTTTAGGTGAAGTCTATTCTTTTTTTGAAAAGCAAATACAAAAAGCCGAAAGTTTTGGAATAAAAGATATAATCTTAGATGTAGGAATTGGTTTTGGAAAAACACTAGAACATAATTTAAAACTAATTAAAAATTTAGAACATTTTTCAAGTTTGCAAAAGCCTCTTTTAGTTGGAGCTTCAAGAAAATCTCTTATAGATAAAGTAAGTCCATCTAAAACTTCTCAAAGATTAGCAGGTACATTGGCATTGCATCTTGAGGCTGTAAAAAATGGGGTTAGTATTTTGAGAGTTCATGATGTATATGAGCATACTCAAGCAATAAAAATTCAAAAAGTAATAAATAGTATTTAAAGGGTAAAGATGAGATTTCCAGTAGTTGGTGATATAGCAAGTACAAATATAGTAAAGATAGATTCTTCAGACTCTATTTCTAATGCGATAGCTTTAATGCTAGAGAATGATCATAGAAATATTATAGTAGTAGATAAAGATATTTACCGTATTTTAACAGTTATAGATATTTTAAATATTCAATCACAAAAAATTGACTTGAGTAAAGAACTTAATGAGTTGGATTTACAAATAGTTTCTACAATTGATAAAAATAAAAATGTTTTAGATACATTAGAGTATCTTAGTGCTAGCATAGAGTACATCTGTGTTTTAAACCAAGATAATTCACTTTATGGGCTACTAACTCATACGGATATTACAAGTAATATAGATCCAGATACACTTATGGATAACTTTCGTTTGCAAGATTTTTTAAAACTTGGAAGAAAAATGAAATGGGTTTCAAAAGATAGCAATACTGCAAAATTATTAGATGAGATGATTACAAGTCTATTTGATAATGTTGTTGTTGTGCAAGATAATAAGCCCATAGGAATACTAACGACCAAAGATGTTATAAGACTAATTAGATATAAAGAAAATTTAGATATGCCAATAAGTACTTATATGTCTACTCCTGTTGAAACTATAAACAAAAATGTTTCTGTAAAAGAAGCGCTTGAATTTGTAAAAAAGAGACATTATAAAAGAGTAGTAGTTGTAGATGATAATGGTAAAATATCTGGGATAATAACACAAAAAGAGCTTATTTCTTTAACATACTCAAGATGGGCAGTACTTATGAAAGAGTATCAAAATGAGTTGAGTGAAATCAATGTAATGTTGAAAAATCAAAATGTAAAATACGAAACAATGGCATCTACAGATTTTTTAACAGGTCTTTACAATCGTAGTAAATTTACACAGCTATATCTCTCAGCATATCAAACAATGATACAAAGACATAATGATATGTCATTAATTTTACTAGATATAGATTTTTTTAAAAATGTAAATGATAATTTTGGGCATAATTTAGGGGATAAAGTACTTATTCAAATATCACATATATTGCTTAGAACTTTACGAAATATAGATGTTGTTTGTAGATGGGGTGGTGAAGAGTTTATCGTTTTACTACCAACAGCAGATATTGAAAATGCTACTATCTTAGCTGAAAAAATCAGAAGTAATATTGAAGAGTTTGATATAGATGTAGTTGGTCATGTAAGTGCTAGTTTTGGAGTATCTCAAGTAAAAGAGGGTGATAATATGAATGAAGCTGTACAAAGAGCTGATGAAGCATTATATCTAGCTAAAGATTCTGGAAGAAATTGTGTTAAAACGGAGATGGATTTATAATTTAGTAGTTATTTAATATCCAAGTATTTTTAAGTACTTGGATATTTTTAGTAGTTATTCGATTTCAGCGTCTATAACATCTTCTTCTTTTTTCTTTTTATTAGCATCAGCTTCACCTTCTGGTGCATCACCTTGCTCTTTTTGTTTATACATCTCTTCAGTTACTTTATGAGAAGCTTCTGTAAGAGTTTTTACTTTTTCTTCAATTTGCTCTTTAGTAGCAGCTTCATCTTTTAGAGTATCTTTAAGTTCAGTAATAGCAGTTTCAATTTTAGCTTTTTCTTCAGCTTCGATTTTATCGCCCATGTCATTCATAGTTTTTTCAACTTGAACAATAAGTGCATCAGCTTGATTTTTTAAATCAACCATAGCTTTACGCTCTTCATCTGCAGCTTTATTTTCTTCTGCATCTTGAACCATTTTGTTAATCTCTTCTTCACTTAGTCCTGAAGACCCAGATATAGTGATTGACTGAGATTTACCAGTACCTTTATCAGTTGAAGAAACTGTTAATATACCATTTGCATCAATATCAAAAGTTACTTCGATTTGAGGAACACCACGTGGTGCTGCTGGAATATCACCAAGCTCAAAAAGACCAAGAGATTTGTTATCTTTAGCAAACTCACGCTCACCTTGACCAACAGAGATAGAAACAGCTGGTTGGTTATCTTCAGCAGTTGAGAAAACTTGAGATTTTTTAACAGGAATCGTAGTTCCTTTTTCAATAATCTTAGTCATAACTCCACCAAGAGTTTCAATTCCAAGTGAAAGAGGTGTAACATCAAGAAGTAATACATCTTTAACATCTCCACGTAATACACCACCTTGAATAGCAGCACCAGCAGCAACAACTTCATCAGGGTTTACACCTTTGTTAAGTTCTTTTCCACCGAAGTATTTACTTACCGCTTCTTGTGCAGCTGGAACACGAGTTGATCCACCAACCATGATAATCTCTTTGATTTCATTGTTATCTAAATCAGACTCATCCATAGCTACTTTGATATGCTCAATAGTTTCATCAATAAGTTCAGAAATCATACCCTCAAATTTAGCACGAGTAAGTTTTACAACTAAATGTTGTGGACCAGCTTCTGTCATAGTGATGAATGGTAGATTTATCTCTGTTTCTTGAGCTGAAGATAATTCTTTTTTAGCATTTTCAGCAGCATCTTTTAGTCTTTGAAGAGCCATTTTATCATTTTTAAGTTCAATTCCATGGCTTGATTTAAATTCATCATTTAACATATCAACGATTTTATTATCAAAATCATCACCACCTAAGAATGCATTACCATCAGTTGAAAGAACTTCAAAAGTACCATCAGAAATCTCTAAAGTTGTAACATCAAATGTTCCACCACCAAGGTCATAAACAAGTACATTTTCTTCAGTTTTAGAGTCAAGTCCATAAGCAAGAGCTGAAGCTGTTGGCTCATTGATAATTCTTAAAACATTAAGACCAGCGATAGTTCCAGCATCTTTTGTTGCTTTTCTTTGTGCATCATTGAAGTAAGCTGGAACTGTAATAACTGCATCAGTTATTGTAGAACCAACATAAGCTTCTGCATCTTCTTTTAGTTTTGTAAGAATTTTTGCAGAAATTTCTTGAGGAGTATAAATCTTACCTGCTACATCAACAGCTGCAGAACCATCTTTATCCACAATATTGTAAGTTACTTTATCATGAGCTTCTTTAGCGTTATCTTCATTCATCATAAGACCCATAATTCTCTTAATTGAAGAGATTGTTTTTTCAGGGTTTGTAATCGCTTGACGTTTTGCTGGATCACCAACTAGAACATCACCTTTATCTGTGAATGCAACAACTGAAGGAGTTGTATTTTTACCCTCTGCATTTGGGATGATTTTAGCTTCACCACCTTCATAAACTGCAACACAACTATTTGTAGTACCTAAATCTATTCCTATTACTTTGCTCATTTTATATTCCTTAATTTGATTTTATTTCATAAAATAAAATGAAGGAAACCTTCATCTTATTAGTCCGTAAAAGGAACGTGTCCCTTTTACTCCGCTTGCGCCGCTGAGGCGACTAAAGTTTTTATCTATTTATTTGTTTATATTTGGCGAATTAATTCGCAACTATTACCATCGCTTCACGAAGTGGGCGATTTTTATATTTGTAACCAGTTTGAAAAGTTTGAACGATTTGTCCAGACTCAACTTCTTCATTATCCACAGCTTGAACAGCATTGTGAATATTTGGATCAAATGGCTCTTCATGAGATACTTGAGTAACACCATGTTTTTCTAAAGAAGTTAAAAATTGCTTATGAGTAAGCTCAATTCCCTCTTTTAGTTTATCAAAAAGTTCAGCTTTATCTCCATCACTATCAATAGACTTCATAGCACCATCAAGTGCATCTAAAACAGGAATCATATCTTTAGCAAACTTCTCATTTGAGTACTCTACTGCTGTATATTTTTCACGTTCAAGTCTTTTTTTGATATTATCAAAATCAGCGTGAACTCTTGCATACTTATCTTTTAGTTCGCTAAGTTCAGTTTGAAGTAAATCAAACTCATTCTCAACTGCTTCAGCCTCAGCATCTGCTTCTTCAGTATTTATTTCAATACCTTCTTCCTCATTTAATAGAGGTTCATTTTGTAATTCTTCATCAGATTGTTTTGACATAATAGTTAAATTAACTCCTTTTCTTAAAAAGATAACAGTATTATAATATATGAGTGTAACAATGTCAAGTAAACTATGAAATTATTTATGCAAGTTAGTTTAGTCTTATGCTATCAAGTATATATTTTATTTTTAAATAACATATTAATAATTTTTATAGTAGAATTATTTATCAAAATATTTAGGAAATGAAATGAAGTTTTTACTCTACCTTGTAGGTATATTGTTAAGTGTTATTGTCTTAGTATATGTTGTTGCTTTTACACCTTTTGGAAATGGCTTAGTTCAGCCTACTTTAGAAGCTAAGATAAAAGAACAGGTGAAATTAGATGCTAAAGTAAAGGTTTTTGCACTCTCTATGAGTACTTTTGAACTCTCGCTAGATTTAAATCAAAATAATAATATTCATATTAAAGGTAACTATTCTTTATTTTCTCAAGCTTTCAATATAGCTTATAAAGTAAGCTTAGAAGAGTTGAAAACTTTAAAACCATTGACTTCACAACAACTTCAGGGTTCACTGCACACATCAGGAAAAGTTGTTGGTGATATGGCTTTTATGAAAATTGATGGTAAAAGTGATGTGGGAAAAAGTAACACTACTTATAATGTTGAACTAACAGACTTAGATCCAACATCAATAATAGCTAAAATAGATAGTGCAAAACTAGCTGAACTTTTGTACATGACATCTCAAAGTCCTTATGCTTCTGCTGACATAAATCTTGATGTTAATTTTAAAAGCATAAAAGAACACGCATTAGATGGGAATATACTACTAAGAACTAAAGATGGAAAAATCAACACAACTATCATGAGAGATGATTTCAATCTAACTATCCCAAAAACTGCTTTTGCTATGAATCTTGATGCTGATTTAAAGGGTGATGATATTAAGTACAATTATGAACTTTTATCAAATCTTTTTAAAATTACAACAGATGGAAAAGTTACTCCAAGCCCACTAAAAGCAGATGTTAAATATGGCGTAAATATTAAAGATTTATCATTATTAAAACCTGTAACTGGTGCAGATATTAGAGGATCTTTTAAGCTAAATGGTACAGCAAAAGGTACAAAAGAGAAACTTATTGTAGATGCTTACAGTGATGTAGCTTCATCAAAAACTACAGTCTTAGCAGTTTTAAAAGATTTTGCACCAGCTAGTGTAAAAGCAGATATTAAAAATTTAAATTTAAAAAAATTACTATACATGGTAAAACAACCACACTATACAGATGGTCTGTTCTCTTTAAAAGCAGATATAAAAGATGCTAGAGTAGATAGTTTAAAAGGTAATGTTGTAACTACTATACAACAAGGGTTACTTGATTCTCGTTACATGACTAAGACTTATGAGTTTGCTTCACCAATGCCAAAAACAAAGTATAACTATACAACTTCAAGTAGAATTGATGGTGATATTGTAAAAACAAAACTAGATTTTAACTCAAATCTTGCAAACTTAGACATGAAAACTATAGTTTTTAACATAAAGGATTCATCTCTAAAAAGTGATTATTTATTAAATGTTTTAAATCTTGATAAACTTTTCTTTGTAACACAAACACACATGAGAGGTGGGATAGTTGTAAATGGAGATATTTCAAAAGCAAAAGATTTAGATGTAAATGTTCATACAAAAGTAGCAAGTGGAAATATAGATGCCAAACTTCATAATGATGATTTAGTAGCCAATTTAAAAAATGTTCAAACAAAAGGTTTACTATATATGCTTATGTATCCAGAACTATTTAAAGCATCTTTAGATGCAAAAGTAAACTACAACCTAGCTCAAAGTAAAGGTATCTTTGATGGTCATGTAAAAAATGGTAAATTTGTAAGAAATCAAATGTTTAATCTTATTAAGCAATATGCTCATGTAGATATGAATAAAGAAACGTTTAATGGTGATATTGGTGCAAAACTAAATAAAGAGTTAAACATAGTATCTGTTGATTTACGCTCAAACAAATCATATATAAAAACTAAAGATACAAAAATAAATACTAAGAAACAAACAATCTATTCTGAGCTACAAGTAAATGCAAATAAACATATTATAGATGCCAAGATTCAGGGTAATATAAATGCACCTAAAGTTAGTGTAGATTTAGAAAAACTTATGAAATCAAAAGTTGGTAAAAAAGTAGATAAAGAGATTAATAGATTTTTGAAGAAACTATTTTAAGTAAATAGTTCTTCTTTAGTAGAGAGTTCTTTTGTAGGTTTAGATATATAAAAACCTTGCATGAAGTCTAAGTTTAGTTCCTCTAATTTTTCATATACATCTTTAGAGTGAACAAACTCAGCAATAGTTTGCATATTTGCTTCTTGAGCAAAATGTATAATGCTCTTAACCACTTTAAAGTCTTTGTCATTCTTATCAATATTTTTTATTAAAGAGCCATCTATCTTTAAAAAGTTTGCTTGTACATCAAGTATTGTTCTAAAGTTAGAGTAACCACTTCCAAAATCATCAATAGAAACTTTTGCACCTATAGAGTGCAATAATGCTATTTTTTCTTTAAAGAGTACAATATCTTGTATCTCATCACTTTCTAAAATTTCAAAAGTAATTCTTTTAGATAGGGATGGGTATTGATTAAATGATTCAATGATTTTTGTTTCTATATCTTTATTTATTAAATCAGAAAAGTTCATGTTAATACTTACAGATTCATTGTTATCTTTAAACTTCTCAAATATAATAGATATGATTTTTTGAGTTAGTTTATAGTGAATATTTGTATGTTTAATTACATCTAAAAATTGGTATGGGAGTACTATGTTTCCTTGTGTATCAACAATTCTTACTAATGCTTCATACTTTTGTATCTTTTTTCTTTTAAAATCATAAATTGGCTGATAAAAACATACTA
>Ga0256826_1001435_pt1 | contig 14778 bp, 23 predicted proteins | sample CV79metaG_FD_185975 | JGI IMG/M metagenome (GOLD analysis project Ga0256826, IMG submission 185975) | Hydrothermal vent microbial communities from East Pacific Rise, Pacific Ocean - CV79 | ecosystem: Environmental > Aquatic > Marine > Hydrothermal vents | place: Pacific Ocean: East Pacific Rise...
AATTATATGTCAAAGCTTAACTTCTCTATATCCAAATATTCCAATCCTCTCTGAAGAGAACAAAAAAATAGAGTATAAAGATAGAAAAGATTGGGAATATTACTGGTGTATAGACCCAATAGATGGAACAAAAGAGTTTATCAAAAAAAATGGTGAATTTACAATAAATATTGCATTAATCTATAAAAATAGTCCTATTTTAGGAGTAGTTTATGCCCCTATTTTAGAAGATATGTATAGTGCCAAAAAAGGTAGTGGTGCTTTTAAAAATGGGATAAAATTACCAATCAAAAGAGATGATAATAAACTTGTAGTAGTAGCAAGTAAATCTCACTTATCTCTTGAAACAGAAGAGTATATTAACAGTTTAGAATTAAATGAAAGAGAACTTATAAAAATCTCAAAAGGCTCATCTTTAAAATTATGTATGGTAGCAGAGGGAGTAGCTGATATTTATCCAAGACTAGCCCCTACAATGGAGTGGGATACCTCTGCTGCTGATGCTATTGTAAGAGAGACAGGGAAAATGTGTTATGATTTTGAGTTGGATACTCCAATGGTGTATAATAAAGAGAATTTATTGAATCCGTGGTTTGTTGTGAGATAGGTAAATCACTATTAAATATAAATAATGTTAAAATTTTACATAATAAATATAATAGGGAGTTTTATTGAATATTTTACTTATCAATAAAAGTATAGTTATATTATTCCCATTAGTAAAAATATTTAACAAAAAAGGAGTTAATAATGTTACCAAGAGCATTAGCAATGATTTTTTTATTTGGTAGTATAATACTTAGTGGTAAATTAATTTATGATGGAATAATATTCCAATTTTGGACTACACAATGGGTTATTGGTACTTTATCCATTTTTGTACTAATTTCACTAGGAGTTGCATTCCTATTTCATAGTAATAAAGAAACTGGATATAAAGCTATAGCTGTTTTTGGACTACTCTATTGTTTTGCAGCAATTATAATTTATATTACATGGTCATATAGACATATATCAGAGACTTTAAGTTTAGCAGAGTATTTCGGCTATTTAGTGCTTTTTGGTGTTGCTATAATAATATCATTCATTAGTATAGAGATATATATAAAGGAAGCAAGAAATATAACTAAAGATATATATCATTTTCCAGCTTGGGGATTTGCTTTACCAAATGTTATAATCATATTTGCAGTTATTTGGAAATATATTTCTAGTAATGTTGTTTGGGAATTTTGGCCTTTTATTGGAGAGATATTTATTATAATTATTGGTTCTATTTCATTTCTCATATCTTATAGTCATGCTGAAAATATTTAAATAAAATATAAATTTAAAACCAAATAACAACGCAATAATGCTATTAAGAATAGTTCTTTTAAACTCTATTTTTGCCATATTGTTTTCAGTATATTCTCATTTAATTTTAGATAATATTAATTAAAATATAAAGGATTTCAAAATGTATGCTGTTGAATTTCAAGCACCTATAAAAAATGGTATTGTTCATATACCTAAAAAGTATCAAGAGATACAAGATAATAAAAAAGCAACTTTTATTGTAATGTATAATGATGATAAAGTTACTACAAAACAAAATAGTATCGATGAGGAGTTAGATGAATTATTTGCTAATTCAAATAATAAAATACAAGTTACAATGGAGTTAGCCACAAATACTGATGAGATGATAAGTGATGGAATACTTTGATACAAACATTTATATTTATGCTTTTTGTAAAAATATAGATAACCAAGAACAAAAAGAAATATCTCAAAAACTATTAAAAGATAGAGCATCTAATAATAATTTATTAGTATCTGAAATAATATTATATGAATTTGCTTTTAATTGTAAAAAACTAAAAGAAGACCCAATAACAATACAAAAGAACCTAAAATTTTTATCAAGATATGTAAAAAGTACAGATATTAATATTCATACAAGAGTCTTAGAGATATTTGAAAATATAAATTTATACAATAGTTCATTTGATGTTTTTCATCTTGCTTTTTGTGAATATAATAATTGTAAATTAATTACATTAGACTTCCTTCAAAACCAAAAATCAAAGCCGATAATCAAAATTAATAAGCCCACAAATAAGATTTAACCGTAAAGCAAATCTTTTTCTTCTATTCCTATATTTTTGAGTAAATATTTGAAAAACTTTTATCTTTGCATTTATATGTTCAATAGGTATCCTTGATGAAGATTTTATCATATTTAACTCTTTATCTTCTTTTGTTAATGGACTGTTTTTACTTTTCTTTTTTGGAATTTCACATCTTTCATGTATTTTTTGAATACCTATATATCCTAAATCTACTTCTACTGACATATCTTTTTGTAATGGTAATCTTGACTCTTTAAATATTTTAAAATCATGTGTTCTACCATTATCTATATCTATACAAATAATTCTATTATTTTGGTCTATTACTATCTGTGATTTTATTGTATGTCTTTTTTTCTTCCCTGAATAATATCTCTTTTGTTTTTTTTAGGGCGTTGTATAGGCATCTCTGTTACATCTACAACAATAAATTCTATCTCTGTATCACTTTTATATAATTCTCTTTTACTTGGCAATGAAAACTTCTTTGATTTTATTAATGCTTCTTCTACCTCTCTTACTGTTCTTAATGCTGTACTCTCACTTACTCCATATTCAAATCCTATATGTTCTAGTGTTCTATATTCTCTATAATAACCCAACATTAATAAAAGTTGTTCTTCATATGATAGTTTGGCTTTTCTTCCTCCTTGTCCATAGCCTATCTCTTTATTCTTTTTATAGATTATATACTCTTCCAACATTGCATTATATGTCTCCCTTTTTACACCTATTACTCTTTTGAATACTTTCTCGCTTAACTTATTTAATTTCTCTTTTTTTGTCATTCTTTATTATAACATATTTTTGGTTTTGAAGGAAGTCTAATAATAAAATCAACATCTTTTGTTTGATATTTTGATGAGATTTTATTATAGAAGCTATCATCTTCCATAATATATGTAAATTCATCAACAATAAAATTCATTCCTGATTCAACTTTTATCATAACTCTAAATCCAACTCCTCTTCATATAAGGCTATTGATGTATCTATAATTGGATTATCAGGTAATCCATCTTTTAGATTAGATACTTCATAACTATCTTCTAAAAGAGAGATAATAGGAATATCCATATTCTCTTTTTTGGCGATAAGTTTTAGTTTATTAATAACAAAATATGAGTGAGTTGATAGAAAAATTTGAATATCACTTTTGGCAAGTAAAACTAAAATATCCATAAATTCAATAATTGCTTTTGGGTGCAAAAAAGATTCAGGTTCATCTATAAAAATTGTACTACCTCTTTCAAGGTATCTATTTGATAGCAGTCTATCAATAATTCCAATCTTTTTGATACCCTCTGCTGTTGATGATATTGGTATTTTCATATTACCTTTATGAAAGTGCCAAGTCCCTGATTTTGAATATGATATTCTGCCATGAATTAATTTTTTTAATATCTTTTTACTATTTGAAAAGTGTGTAGAATTTTTACCTCTTTGTGGCTCTTTTTCCAAGGCATTTACCAAATCTAAATAGGTATCATCAAAACCAAAATTTCTATCTATTTCTCTTGATTTTTTAATCACTTTAAATAGTGAGAGTACCTCTTTGGCAGGTATAAATATAGAGTTTTTATCTCTATGAGTTAGTATTTCTGTTACAGTACCCACATTTTTACTTGCAGAATCACTAAACTTTATCAAAAGATTTTGATTATCTATACTTGCTTAAATTTCAAAATGCTCACTCTTATTAAACCTATCTTTGCTGACTAAATCACCTATTTTATCTACTTGAAAAGTCCAATATATCTTATCACTTACTATCTCTTTAAAAGTTCTATTTTCATTACCTCTCTCAAAATCTTCTAGTGATTTGATAAGAGTATATAGGATTTTTAAAACCATAGTTTTACCAGTATCATTTTCACCTATAAAAACATTTATATTAGAAAAGTTATTAAGCTCTAAACTCTTAATATTGGCTAAGTTTTTTATAATTAGTTTTTCAATCATTTTTTATCCCAACTTTAAATTGCTACCATTTTAGCTAAAGTCTAATAAAAACAAGTTTTATTTAATATGTATAGTCTGTTTGAGGTGGAAAGTATTTAAATATCCCCACAAAGTTGTGGGAATAAAGGAAGTAAAAAAGATTATACTAACTCTATGATTGCCATAGATGTAGCATCTCCTCTTCTTATTCTAGTTCTGATAATTCTTGTATATCCACCATTTCTATCTTTGTACTTTGGTGCAATTTCATTCATTATCTTTTTTGTACTCTCTTTATGTTGTAACATTGCAAAAATTGCTCTGTGTGCATTTAGAGTATCCTCATTAAGTGCTTTTGTTATTAATTTTTCATAATATTTTCTAAGCTCTTTTGCTTTTGGTACAGTTGTTTCAATTCTTTCGCTAGTTGTTAAAGCTATTGAAAGGTTTTTCAAAAGTGCCGCTCTATGCTGAGATGTTCTATTCAGCTTACGGTATCCATGCTTATGTCTCATGAGTATCCTTTATAATTTTTAATTGTTCAAATTTTTTATTTAAGGTAACTCTCAATGAATCAGGGAGATCAAAGTCAGGACCAAAACCTTGGCTAACTAAACACTCTGTAATCTCATCAAGTGATTTCTTACCTAAATTCTTGATATTTTTAATATCATTATCATCCATAAGTACTAGTTCACCTAAATACTTAATATCTGCTCTATCAAGCGAGTTAAATGATCTAGCACTTAGCCCTAAACTATCTATACTCTTTAGATAATCTTTTAGCTCACTATCATCACTTGTCTTTTTTGACTGAACTACTGCAATATCTACATCTAACACACCGTTAAATACAGAAAGTTGCTTATTCATAACCTCTAAAGCATTAGTAAATGCCTCTACTGAACCAATTTGACCATCTGTTTCTATATCAAAAACTATCTTTTCATAGTTAGGATTATCATCAACTAATACAGATTCTATCTTATAATTAGCCTTTTTAACAGGTGTAAAGAAGGCATCTAGTGCGATACTACTCTCATCAACTTCATCTCTAAGGTCTTCAGTAGGTACATAACCTATACCTTTAGCTATTACTAGGCTAAAGTTGATTTGAGCATCTTCATTTAGAGTTGCTAAATGAGCATCTGGATTTACAACTTCAAGCATATCATTATTAAGGTCAGATGCCACAATATCTTTGTGTCCCTCAAAAGAGTAGTTTACTTCTACTCTATCAACATCATCTTTAATCTTAAAACGAATATTTTTTAAGTTTATAATAAAAACAGCTACATCTTCATGCATACCTCTGATACTATCAAACTCATGAGAAGCACCTTCTATGTTAACAGATATTGGTGCATATCCTGTAGAACTACTTAAAATCAATCTTCTCAATGGATGAGCTAGAGTAATAGCATAACCACTCTCAAATGGGTATGCTACAATCTCTGCTCTACTATTACTGATTTCATTAACTTCAACCTCTGTTGGCATAAATGGTGCAAGTTTTATTTTTCTCATAATCAGCCTTAATTAGAATTATTTAGAGTAAAGCTCAACTATTAAACGCTCTTCAACAGGAATAGAAACTTCTTCTCTTTTAGGTACTCTTGTATAGATACCAAATACTTTATCTTTATCAACATCTACCCACTCAACCATACCAGTTTGGTTTGTAAGTTCTAAACTTCTTACGATTTGTGGATTAGCTTTGCTTTTTTCTCTGATTTCAATTTTTTGACCAGCTTTAACTCTAAATGATGGAATATCAACTCTCTTACCATCAACAAGAATATGACCATGGTTTACAAATTGTCTAGCAGATGCTCTAGTTGTAGCAAATCCCATTCTATAAACAACATTATCTAATCTTTGTTCTAATAGTTCAATTAAAATACTACCTGTATTTCCATCTTTTCTATTAGCCTCTTTGTATAATGCTCTAAATTGCTTTTCGCTCACACCATACATAAACTTAGCTTTTTGCTTCTCTCTAAGTTGAAGACCGTACTCACTAACTTTTGTTCTTCTTTGACCATGTTGCCCTGGAGCATAAGGTCTTTTCTCTAAAGCACTTTTACCAGCAAGTCTTCTCTCACCTTTTAGTCCCAAATCAACGCCAAGTCTTCTTTCTAGTTTCTCAACTGGACCTCTATATCTTGCCATTATTATACCCTTCTCTTCTTAGGTGGTCTACAACCATTATGTGGTAGTGGTGTAATATCTTTTAAAGATGTAACACGAATACCTTCTGTTGCACCAATTGCTTTTACTGCTGTATCTCTACCAGAACCAGGTCCTTGTACTTTGATACCAACCTCTTTTACACCATTCTCTTTTGCTTTTTCCATAGCTGCTGCTACTGCTTCTGTTGCTGCGAAAGGTGTAGATTTTTTACTACCTTTAAAGCCTAATGCTCCTGCAGAACTCCAAGCGATAACATTACCCATCTCATCAGTAACTGTAATTACTGTATTGTTAAAAGTTGCTGCAACATATACAACAGCTTTTGCAATACTCTTTTTTGCTTTTTTCTTAGCCATTTATTATACCCTTGTTATTATGCCGCACCAACGGTTTTTCTTTTACCCTTACGAGTTCTAGCATTTGTCTTAGTCTTTTGACCTCTACATGGAAGTCCTCTTCTATGTCTAAGTCCTCTATAACTACCTAAATCCATCAATGCTTTGATATCCATAGCTACTTTTTTTCTAAGATCACCTTCAACCATAACGCTATCTTGAATCTCGTTACGAATTGTAGCTGCTTCGCTATCACTTAATTCATATACTCTTTTATTATAATCAATACCAGTCTTATCAAGAATTTTTCTTGATGTTGTAAGACCGATACCAAAAATATAAGTTAGAGCATACTCTAATCTCTTTTTCTTTGGTAAATCTACACCTGCTATACGAGCCATACTTATCCTTGTCTCTGTTTATGTTTTGGATTTTTACAAATCACTCTTACGATACCTTTTCGTTTGATAATTTTACAATCATCACACATCTTCTTAACCGATGGTCTAACTTTCATTGGTCGCTCCTGCCATTATTTTTACACTTGCTTTGCGTAGATTATTGAAGTTAATAATCCAACTCTTGAATAATCAGTGTCAATTATGCAAAAGTTCTTCACGCAGTCCATTGATACCTAAAATATATCAAGGACGATAATTATATCTAAAAATAGATTAGATAATTCTTATATTCTAATCTATTTATAATTTAATAATATTAAATACCTATACAATCATTAATAGAGTAAAAACCACTCTCTTGATTTACTAGCCATTTAGAGGCTCTTAATGCACCTTTTGAGAATGTATCTCTACTTGTAGCTGTATGATTGAGTTCTAAAAACTCTCCATCATTATAAAATCCAACAGTATGTCGTCCTACAATATCTCCACCTCTTAGAGCCATAACAGCTATTTCATCTTTAGTCCTAGCTCCAATTTGTCCATCTCTACCACTAATTCTAACAGCATCTAAATCCAATCCTCTACCTTTGGCAGCAAATTCTCCTAAAGTCAAAGCCGTACCTGATGGAGAATCTACTTTGTGTCTATGGTGTTGTTCTACAATCTCTATATCAAAGTCTTTTAGTTTTGATGATACTTGTTCTACAAGTTGTTTTAGTAATGCAATTCCAACTGACATATTAGATGAGTATAGAATTGGCATCTCTTTTGATGCTTCCATCATTAAGTTTTGCTGATGAGGGGTAAATCCTGTTGTAGCAATTACTAATGGAGTGGGATTTTTAAGAGCATTTTCTAATAAATCCTCTGTTGCTTGTGGTGCTGAAAAATCTATTACTACATCACAATTTTCTAATAACTCTTTCATAGAATTTGTTACCACTGTATCTTTTGGGAGTGCTTTTTGAAGCTCATCAAATACATGAACAGCACTTAATATTGCTTCATTATCATCTGCTAGATTATCTATTAAAAGAGAACCAACTCTACCTGTACTACCTACTAAACCTACTTTTACCATTAATTTTGCTCCTGAATATAAGAAATTACTCCTAATGCTGCTACTGCACCATCTCCTGCTGCTGAAACTACCTGTTTTGGGGCTTCTATTCTCATATCACCACATGCAAATAGACCCTCTATATCTGTTTTCATACTTAAATCAACTATCACTTGCCCCCAATCATTCATCGCACAAATAAAATTATCATTTTCATCTTTTAATACACCATTATTTACATTATGCCCTACAAATACAAAAAGACCACTATTTTGCATATCTGTAATTTCATCTGTTTTGATATTTTTAATTTTCACACCATCAAGACCCATCATTCCACCATAAGCCTCTTCTATTACACTATCTGTAATTAGATGAATATTATCTTTTCTTTTAATTCTTTCAAGTGTAGGAGGTGCTGCTCTAAATTCATCTCTTCTATGGACTACGAAAACATCACTACATATATTAGATAGATAATATGCCTCTTCAAGTGCTGTATCACCACCACCAAGGACTGTTACAGGTTTATTTTTATAGAAAAATCCATCACAAGTAGCACAAGTAGATACACCTTTACCAAAGAACTCATCTTCACCATTAAAATTAGCTCTCTTTGGAGTAGAACCCGTAGCTACAATTACACTGAGTGCTTCAACTTGTTCTCCACCCTCAATAGTAATTACAAAATGATTATCTACTTTAGATACTCTCTCAACCTTTTTCATCTCATGCTTTAATCCAAAAGCAAAACACTGCTCTTGCCAACTGTTCATAAAGTCCATACCTGTTTTATCATGTTCAAAAAACCCAGGGTAATTTTCTATCTCACTACTTTGAGTAATCTGTCCCCCTGGCATTCCAAGTTCAAACATTACTACATTTTTTAATCCACCACGAGTCGCATATAGTCCTGCTGTAAGACCTGCTGGCCCTCCACCAATAATTGCACAATCTAACATATAAAACTCCATTTAGTTATATTTTAATGATTGTATCTAAAAAATAATAATAGATATAAATTAAATCCCAAACATTTTATTTATATTTATAATATTATCAATTAGTATCGCATTTTTAATTCCAGAGTTTTTGGCACACTCTATATCACTAATCTTATCGCCTACTAATAATGAATTATCCAAATCTATATTATAAATCTCTTTAGCTTTCTCTATCATACCTATATCTGGTTTGCGACAGTTACATTTGCTAAAATTTGGGTGGTGAGGGCAGTGAAATATATGAGATATTTTAATATTCTCTTCTTGAAATTTATCTATCATCCAATTAGAGAGAGTATTAAAATCATTTTGATTATAATATCCTCTTGCTATTCCTGATTGATTGGTAACTACTATAATAATGTAATCTTTGCTCAAAAAGTATCTACAAAACTCAAAAATACCCTCACAAAATTCAAAATCTTCTATTTTATAGAGATAGTTTTTTTCTATATTAATTACACCATCTCTATCTAAAAAAAGTATTTTTTTCATTTAGCTCCATTTTTTATTGACATTATAGATATTTTTTGTTATAATATATCTATAATTCGCCTACGGGCACACCCACTTTTTTAAGTGGGAACAATCAATTCTATTAATCTGTTTTGAATTTCTTTAAAATCTTCTTTAGATATCATACCTATTTTACTTGTAATTCGTCTTTTACTAAAACTTTTAATTTGTAATAACATAGCACTATTTTTTGATTTTCCTTTTTTTGTGTCAAATTCAAATGGATAAAAATAATCATTATCCTTTATAGTTGTAGTAAGAGGGACACCTATAAATAAATCACTTGTTAACTGTCTTATTATAAGTACAGGTCTTGAAAAAACTTTACCTTTACCATACTCCTCATCTCCAATATTCTGACCTATTTTAAGCCAAAATATCTCTCTTGGCTTAATTCCTAGTCTCCTTTTATTTTGAGAAATTTGTTTTTTAACTTCATTCCATTTATCATAATCATTAAACATTATCAAACAAACCTTACAAATCAGTTTTTAATACTGCCCCACTACTAGCATTTGTAACTAATGCTCTATATTGTTGTAACCATCTTGATTTTAGAGGCTTTTTAATTGGTACAAAGTTAGCTTTTCTTTTGGCTATCTCTTCATCACTTAAATCAACTGAGAGGATATATTTATCTACATCAATATGGATAATATCTCCGTCTTGTAGTAGTCCTATCATTCCACCCTCAGCAGCTTCAGGAGATACATGTCCAATAGATGCCCCTCTTGTTGCCCCACTAAATCTACCATCAGTAATAAGTGCTACACTATCACCTAATCCCATACCCATAATAAGGCTTGTTGGTGCTAACATCTCTTGCATTCCAGGCCCACCTTTTGGTCCTTCGTATCTAATTACTACTACATCTCCTGCTTTTACCTTATGGTCTATTATACCTGCTATCGCCTCATCTTGTGAGTTAAAACATACTGCCGTACCTGTAAATACTCTCTCACCTGTAATACCTGCTGTTTTGATTACAGCACCTTGTTGGGCTAAGTTTCCATATAAAATAGCCAATCCTCCAACTTGTGAGTATGGATTATCTATTGTATGAATAATATTTGTATCTACAATTTTAGCATTTGCTATTCTCTCTTTTAACATCTCGCCTGTAATTGTAAGATTATCTAAAAGAATATCTTCTCCTCTTTTGCTCATCTCATGCATTACAGCACTTACTCCACCTGCTTTATCTATATCTTGCATATGTACTGTTGTAAGAGATGGAGAGATTTTAGCAATATGAGATACTCTTTTGCTTACTTTATTAATATCACTTAGATTAAAATTAACATCTGCTTCAATAGCGATAGCTAACATGTGAAGGACTGTATTAGAACTTCCACCCATAGCCATATCCACAGCAAAAGCATTTCTAATAGCATTCTCATTTAGAATATTTTTGATATTATATTTTGCTTTCTCTTCTTGTTCCATCAATGCAATTTCACAAACTCTTCTTGCTGCTTTTCTATATAACTCTTCTCTCTCTTTAGTAAGTGCTAAAATTGTACCATTTCCTGCTAATGCTATACCCATAGCTTCCATAAGTGTATTCATACTATTTGCTGTAAACATACCACTACAACTACCACCACTTGGACAAGCATTACACTCTAAATCATCTAATTCATCAGCCGTTATCTCACCAGTTTCAAATTTACCAACACCCTCAAATACAGTAGCTAAATCGATTGGTTCGCCATCTTTGGTATAACCCTTTGCCATTGGCCCACCACTTACAAATACTGTTGGGACATTTACTCTTAAAGCACCCATTATCATACCTGGTACAATCTTATCACAGTTTGGAATAGCTATCATAGCATCAAGTTTATGAGCATTCATAACTGTCTCAATAGAGTTAGCAATTACCTCTCTACTTGGCAATGAAAATAGCATTCCATCATGCCCCATAGCAATGCCATCATCTACACCAATAGTATTAAACTCAAATGGCACACAACCATTTTTTCTAATCTCATCTTTGATAATATCACTTACTTTATCCAAAAAGAAATGCCCAGGGATTATCTCTATAAATGAGTTTGAAACTCCAATAAATGGTTTATCAAAATCTTCATCTCTAAGTCCTGTTGCTCTTAGCAAACTTCTATGTGGCGCTCTATTATGCCCTTTTTTTACTTCATCACTTCTCATCATATTTAATCCATTCTATAAAATATTATTTTTGTTATTGTAACATAAAGTAATAAATATTATTTTATTACTAAATAGCTTTCTCTTCTCCATTAAACAATCTCACTATATTTGGAATATGTTTATAAAATACTATAATAGATATTACCCAAACAGGAGAGTGCGAACCAATTCCCTCAACTTCTGGATATAGAATATAACTTGATATTAAAAATCCTATTAATGCTATAATTGAAGATAGAGATGAGATTTTAAGTACTTTACCTACAAAAGCCCAAACTACAATAGCTACCAAAGCTGAATAAGGCATCATAACTGCCAATACTCCAATAGCAGTAGCCACACCTTTACCACCCTCAAATGCCAAGAATATAGAGAAACAGTGTCCCATTACAGCTAAAACTGCTATTGTCCATAGAGTAGCTTCACTTACATCAAATGCCATAGCAATTAAAAGCACGACTACACCTTTTATCGCATCTAAAAATAGAGTAATAGCCCCAAGCTTTTTACCTAATGCTTCATCTTTGGCTTTGACTACTCTTAATACATTTGTAGCTCCTATATTTCCACTTCCCTCATTTTTAATATCTACATTAGCAAATTTTAATGCTAATATATATCCAAATGGGACACTTGCTAATATATAAACTATACCATAAAAAATTAAATTTTCCATCTATCTTACTCCTCAATCTCTGCTACAAAAGTCTTTGTTACTTTACCACCAAAGTAGTAATTATTATCTCTAAAATCAATATATAACTCATCTCCACTTCGTGGTAGGACTTTGACACTATTAGATACTAAGCCCTCTTCTAATGCTCGTACAAATGATGATACCATTCCTGTCCCACAAGCTAATGTCTCATCTTCTACACCTCTCTCATAAGTACGAATAGATATTTCATTATCGTCACTAATAGAGGCTATATTTACATTAGCATTGTATTTATATCTAAGCTTACTCATAATCTCTAAATCAAACTCACTAATATCATCTCTAATATTAATTAAGTGAGGCACACCTGTATCAATTAACCACCAATTATAACCATACTCATTAATATCTCTATCCATAATTTTAGGTTGTGTCATTTGAGTAACTACATATAATCCATTTATTGTAGCTTTGATTACACCAGCACCAGTTAGAAATGTAGCCTCTCCATCTTTGGATATTCCTTTTTCATCTGCGTAATGAGCTACTGCACGACTAGCATTACCACACATAGAGGCATAACTCCCATCAGCATTATAAAAATCCCACTCAAAATCATAATCTTTATGAGGTATTAAAACTACCAATCCATCTGCCCCTACTCCATTTTGTCTATGACAAAGTTTTTTGGCAAGTTGGCTTCTATCAATCTTTTGATTTGAATGATAAATTATAAAATCATTACCATTTGCTGAATATTTTGTGATTTTCATATCATCTCCATAGCTACTTAAAATAGAGAGTATTGTATCTAAAACTTTATAAAAACTTATACTTTATTAAGAATATACCTAAGAAGAAATAACTATGATATATCTAATTTTAGTTATAATACTTTAATATAAAAAAAGGGGTAAATTTATGAAAAAAGCTTTTACTCTTATAGAGATTTTGGTAGTAATTACAATGATGAGTATTTTAATGATGTTAATTGCTCCATCAGGGATTAAGATTGTAGAGTCAATAGATAATTTTATAGAGAAGAAATCATTAGAACAAAATGTTGAGAAATTACAATTTGGAGCATTTTTATATGTCCAAGAGATAAACTCTACAACAAAACCAATATTAAAAGAGTTTAAGATAGATTATATATCATCTAAAGCTGTTTTACATTTAAAAGATAGTAAATAACAGACTTTGATATAAATTTAGTTATAATTTTGATATTAAAAGTTTAGGAGATAGATATGTCAAAAAAATTAATACTTCTTATTGGAGCACCTGCTTCTGGTAAAACAACAGATGGTAGCTTAATTGCCAAAAATCATCCAGAAATTACAAATTACTCTCTAGGAGAGTTACTAAAAAATGAGATAGAGAAACACTCAAAATTGGGTAAAATAAATAGTGATTATATCTCTAAGGGGCAACTTGTACCAACTGCTATTGCTATTGATACTGTTATGGAAGCACTTAGAAATGCCCCAACTGATGTTGTACTACTTGATGGTTTCCCAAGAGAAGAAGAGCAGATGAAAATTTTTGCTGATATTTTAAATGGAGATCACTCTATAGAACTTGATGGTGTGATAGAGATTAGAGTATCTTATGAGGTTGCCAAAGAGAGAATGGGAGATAATGAGCTATTTGAAGAGCAGATGAGAGTATATCAAGAGACAATAGCTAATATTGAAAAGTTCTATAACAAAGATAATATTCTTCAAGTAATTAATGGCGAACAAGATGTAGAGGTTGTAGTATCAGAGATTGATGAATTTTTAAAAAGTCATATATAAAATAATTAATAATAAAAGGCATTAAATAATGGTTATTACAAGATTTGCTCCAAGTCCTACTGGTTATCTACATATTGGAGGATTACGAACTGCTCTATTTTCGTGGCTATGGGCTAAACGAAATGAGGGTAAATTTCTACTTAGAATAGAAGATACAGACCAAGCAAGAAACTCTGATGATGCTCTAAAAGCAATTATTAAAGCATTTGATTGGGTTGGTATGAGTTATGATGGTGATGTAGTATATCAATCTAAAAGATTTGATGTATATACAAAATATATCAATCAACTACTTGATGAGGGCAAGGCCTATAAGTGTTATATGTCCAAAGATGAGTTGGCATCTCTTAGAGAAGAGCAGATGGCAAAAAAAGAGAGAACTCGTTATGATGGAAGATATAGAGATTTTGATGGTACTCCACCAGAGGGGGTAGAACCTGTAATTAGAATTAAAGCACCATTAGATGGTAAGTTAGAGTTTGATGATGGTGTAAAGGGGTTAATTTCTATTGATGCTACTGAAGTTGATGATTTTGTAATTGCTAGGGCTGATGGAGCTCCTACATATAACTTTGTAGTAGC
>Ga0256826_1001436_pt1 | contig 14776 bp, 15 predicted proteins | sample CV79metaG_FD_185975 | JGI IMG/M metagenome (GOLD analysis project Ga0256826, IMG submission 185975) | Hydrothermal vent microbial communities from East Pacific Rise, Pacific Ocean - CV79 | ecosystem: Environmental > Aquatic > Marine > Hydrothermal vents | place: Pacific Ocean: East Pacific Rise...
ATTTTTTAATAAGTTACACTTTTTTTTATTTATTTGTATTTTTTTTACTCATTCAAGAAATTTCTAATGCCATTTAGAATAGAATGAGGTAATTTTTTAAGGAGTTACCATGCTAAAAACTATCTTTTCTATCCTTACTCTTCTCTTGATTGTCGGATGTGGCAACGATGAGAGCACAACAGTAAAGGTGAATAACACTACGGGCCAGAGTGCAGGTGCACTCATTGTTTTTGATTCTACAGAGGGGGATATCCCTTACCCAAATAACATTTTATTTGCAGGTTCAACAGATGGAACTCTTAATATCCCCTATGAAGAGACAGATGCTGATGCAAGTGTTAAGTTTGCACTTAATGCCTTAGATGGTTTTTCAACAAATGCTCCAATAAGTATAGGTTTTAAAGGAGAGATTAAAGCAAGCTCACTTTTTGGTGGTATACACCTTTATGAGATGAACGCAACTGGAATAGCGAGAGAACTTCTTTTTCATGTTGAAGGTATTCAAACAGGTGAATATGTTGCAACAGTAAGTGGTGAAAAAGTTGTTATTCTTCCCGTAAAAGCCTTAAAACCTTCTACAAACTATGCAGTGGTATTGACAACAAATATTATTGACGATGAGAATCAATCAATAGCACCCGACTTAGCTTCTAGCTTACTACTTAAAACGTCACCTTTGATAGATTCAACAGGGAACCATACAAGTTTAAGTACTGAAGATGCAACTAAATTTGAAGGTATCCGTCAACTTTCTCAACAAGTTATAGGTGCAGTTCTTACAAGTCCTACAAGTACACTAAAAAGAGATGAAATTGTCTCTGCATGGAGCTTTAAGACACAAAGTATTGGTAATTTCTTTTCAAATGTTAAAAATACTAATCTATCAGGAGTATTACAAGTACAGAGTGCAGATATAAATACAAGTGCTGTTGGTGGGTTTGGGAAAGCCGATATCTGGGTAGGAGCGATGGCGAATCTTCCATACTACTTAGGAACACCTAGTGCATCAAATCCAACTGCACCATTAACATCTTATTTTCATGATATTAATGGAAGTACACTGTTTTCAGGTATGCCACAACTAGATAGTAATAAAACCGTTCCAATTCTTATGACAAAACCAAATGCAACATCTTCTGCTGTTATAGCGGGGGCTGTTGCACCTTGGCCTATTGTTATCTTTCAACACGGTATTACTCAAAACAGAACAAATGTATTAGCTATTGCTGATGCACTTGCTGATGCTGGATACGCTACAATTGCTATGGATCTCCCGCTGCATGGACTTGATACAAATGCGACAGGCCTAATGACAAGTTATGAAAGAACTTTTGATGTAGATTATGTTAATAACACAACTGGAGCAGCTGGAGCTGATGGTAATATAGATGCTTCTGGAACACACTATATAAATCTTGCCTCACTTCTTACATCAAGAGATAACATTCGCCAAAGTGCTTCTGATCTTCTTGCTTTAAAAAATGCGATTAATGGTTTAGCAGATATTGATAGTTCACGTATCGCCTTTGTTGGACACTCTCTTGGTACAATCGCCTCTTTTGGTTTCCTTGCACATAACTCCCTTGAGAGTGTTACATTAGCGATGCCAGGTGGAGGAATAGCAGAACTACTTAATAACTCACCTGCATATGGTCCTGTTATTGAAGCTGGTCTGGCAACTAAAGGGGTAGTTAAAGGTACAGGATCTTATGCAAGTTTTATGTTAGCAACTCAAACTGTCTTAGATGATGCTGACCCAATCAACTATACAACTGCAGTAGCAACAACTCAAGCTTTAAAAATCTTTGCTATCGAAATTGTTGGAACGGATAGTAGTAATAGTGACCAAGTTATTCCAAATAGAGTAGCAACTGCACCTTTAGCCGGAACAGAGCCGCTCGTTACATATTTAGGAACTACAAATCTCACTGTAAGTGCAGCACCTGCTAAAACAGCACGATATATCGCTGGTCATCACAGTTCTATACTAAGAACTAATGCTGTGAGTGGTGTGCCAGCAACTACGACAGAAATTGCAGTAACAACAGATATACAAACAAAAGTTGCTACCTTTGTTGCTTCACAAGGAACTTTCATTCCAGTAAGTAATTCTGATCTATTACAACCTTAATCTTCAATAATCTCTCTTTTGGGAGATTATTTTATAAAAGAATAAAGAAGTTCTATCTCCTCTTTCCAGATTGTATCGTCAATAGTTTCCAAAACAAGAGGGATATCATCCATTCTTTCATCTTGCATTATAAATTTAAAAGCATCTATTCCTATCTCACCTTTTCCTAGAGACTGATGTCTATCCACATGTGAACCAAGAGGTGGTTTAGAATCATTTATATGCATTCCCATAAGATACTTAAAACCTACAACACTCTCAAACTCATCCCAAGTCTTATCATAAGCTTCTCTCGTTCTGATATCGTACCCTGCTGTAAACATATGACAAGTATCTATACAGACACCAATACGACTCTTATCTTCTACCTTATCTATAATATGCGCAAGATGCTCAAAACGCCATCCAAGGTTACTCCCTTGTCCTGCAGTATTCTCTAACACAGCACTCACACCGTCTGTCTTATCTAATGCTATATTTATCGACTCAGCTATCACATCCAAACAGATATCTTCGATAGGTTTCATTATTTCTAAATTCTCTTTATCTGACTTCTTAACTTTTGCTAAGTGACTCCCTGGATGAAAGTTAAGTCTATCGAGTCCTAAAAGTTTACAACGTTCTAACTCATCTATAAACGCGACTCTAGACTTCTCTAACTTCTCTGTTTCTGGATGTCCAAGATTAATAAGATAAGAGTCATGAGGGAGAACATGCTTAGGAAGTATTCCACTTTTCTCTAAAGCAGCTTTAAATTTATCTATAGTAACCGTATCTAAATCTTTTGCAACCCATTGGCGTTGATTTTTTGTAAAGAGTGCAAATGCTTTTGCACCTATTGCTTGGGCATTTGACACAGCATTAAAAACACCACCACTTGCAGAGCAGTGAGCACCTACAAATTTATTTATTTTACTCATTAGTTTATATCCTTGATCTTAAAAATTATTCTATTTTTTTTGTCTTTAAAAAAGATTTCGTGAGAGTTTACTCTATACTTTATATCTACATCATTAGTTTTTATCTTTTGTCCAAAGCCATCATCTACTTTTAATTTTCCAACTCCATCATAAATAGCTCTTCCTAAAAGAATATTCTGTAAAAGTTCATCTGGATAAGCAGAGCTTAAGTACTCTGCATTAAAATTACTGCGACTCATACACCCTTCATCTACACAAACGAGATAATTAATTGCTATTTTTTTTACAGATTTTCCAGCGATAAAGAGTTCTAGTTCTACGGCATCATCACTACTACGAATATATCCAAGATCTGCGAACTTCAACTGGGGAGATTTAATGATAATTATTTTTGATTGGGTATGCTCGTAGTTTTTCATACTACAAGCGGTGAAAAGAAGGGGTAATATTAATAAAATATACTTCATATACAAGCTATTTAGCTAAAAACTTCCCACATTTTTTTTCAGATGTTCCACCAAATGAACGGATCTCTACTGCTGAACCATCTTTAGCAACCTCTTGGCGTTTACACTCATCCTTTGCTATACAATCTGGATTTTCACATCCTATATTCTCTGGTAATTGTGCCATTTTAATTCCTTTAGTTTAAAAATTATTTTGGAATTTTATCAGATTTTTGTCAATATGTCATACTTTTAACACGAAGGATGAAAAAAGTGTAAAATTTATATAATTAAAATAGAAGAAAAATAATACATGAAAATACATATAGATATCGACTCTTTTTTTGTAAGTGCAGCTCGTATTGTTGATCCTACACTTAAACACAAACCAGTAGCTATTGGTGGTCGAAGTGATACGAAAATCTTTAACAAAGATGCAAAGAATCAAACCGTTAACTTTGAAAACAGTGGTAGCTTTGTCCCTACTTTTTATAAGGCTTATGAGACTAAAGATGATGACTTATCTTCATTTACAGATAAGAATGGAAAAGTACGTGGTATCTTAACAACCTCCTCTTATGAAGCAAGAGCCTTTGGCATAAAAACTACAATGAGCATAAGAGAAGCACTCCAACTCTGTCCTCATCTCATTATAAAAGCACCAAATATGTCTCTCTACCAAGAACTATCACATAAACTTCACGAATTTTTATCCAAAAGAATTCCTTTAGTAGAACAAGCAAGTATTGATGAGTTTTATGGAGATTTAACTGGTTGGGTAGATGAAGCAGATATTCCAGCTTTTATAGATAATCTTCGCCATGAGATACTTCGAGAGATAAAACTTCCTGTTTCCATCGGAGCAGCTCCTACACGATATATTGCGAAGCTCGCTACTACTTATGCAAAACCTTTTGGCTGTAAAACTATAGACAGACATAACTTTGACACTTTTGTCAATCCTATCAAAGTAGAAAACTTTGCCGGGATAGGTAAAAGCATGAAGTGGCGCTTACATGGTGTCCAAATCTATACACTAGGAGAGTTACGCAGCAGACGCGGTACAGTTGAATCCTGGGGACCCTATGCTAAAGATCTATATAAACGGGTAAATGGTGAATCGGATGCTCCCATTAACACTACTCATAAAAGAAAGTCCATAGGCATTAGTCGTACATTTGACCCTCTTTTTGATAGAGTTGAATTAAAACGCCGTATTCATGTTTTAGCAAGGCACCTCTCCTATGCTATCTTAAAACTCAATGTCACACCAACCGTCTTTCATCTAAGTATCTCTTATGAGATGAATCAAAACTCTCATAAAAGTATCTCACTAGCAGAGCTTTTTACTGAAAAGAAATTTGACACTCTATGTCTGCATCTCTTTTATGATGCTGATACACAACGGCGTTTACAAGTTATAAGACTCTCTATCACCTGCTCCTCCTTTACAAGAGACTCTAAAAAAGAGCTATCCCTTATAGGCTTTCAAGAGGAGCAGAAGATGCGTAAACTGACAGAAGAGACACAAGTTTTACGAGAGAAATACGGTATTGATACACTCAAATGGGGAAGCGAAATGTAAGCCTTTGTTAACATTCTATGCTACAATACTTCTTATGACAAACAGTAAACTTCTTGAGCAGTTTCGCTCCTTTTACTTTCGTAACTATCCTAATGATATGGAAATACAGATCTCATACTTCTCCATTTTTGGAGGGCTTGGTTGGGATATAGATACATCACGACCTATTTTAGAACTTATTCAAGAGCTTATAATCGAAAATTTTGAACTTTTAAATGCTAAAATAGAGGAGTTTACACTCAGTGAGCCTGCACATAAACGACTTCTTCAAGCTCTAGCTGTTGGAGATAGAAGAATTTTTTCTGCTTTTAAAAGAGCTGGTCTAAACAATGGTAATGGGGGTGCAGCTCTTAGCTTTTTACAAGAAGCTGGACTCATTCAGATGGAGTACTCAAGAGAGGAGCACCCTCGAGAAAAAAATCCAAATGCAAAACTAAAACGCCGTGATGCAAGACATAGAATATCCCATAAAGTACTCTTCACTCATCCTTTTATTCGCTTTTGGTTCTATTTTATAGCACCACAGATGCGAAATATAAAAGAGGGTAATTTCGAACCTCTCATAAAAAAGCTCCAAGAGCAGTTAAATAGTTACACAAGTTTAGTCTTTGAAGAGTTAAGCGAAGTTCTTCTCAACTATAATCTCAGAGAGTCCCAGATTATAAGTTCGGGTAGTTATTGGGATGCAAATATAGAGATAGATATACTTACCATTACAGCAAATGACAAAGTTTATGTAGGTGAATGTAAATGGAAAAACCATAAAATAAATAAAAAAGAGCTTCATAAACTTCACGAAAAGTGTGAAAAACTAGAGATAATACCTGATCAAATTATCTTTTTTTCAAAGCGTGGTTTCTCTAAAGAGTTACAGCAGATGCAAGGAGCAGAACTCGCGCTTTACAGCTGTGAAGAGTTTAATATGCTTGTTAGAAGTAGCTCCAAAGAGCAGTTAATCGAAAACTTTATTAACTAACAACTTTTAGTGCTGTATAAGCCTCTTGAAGAAGTTGAAACTTCTGTGTATAGTGATCCACCATATGAGGTGCTTCGTGAATAATTTTATCAGGATGGTACACTTTAGTCAGTTTTTTATAAGACTTTTTCAAAGCATCTTGACTTGCACCAACAGGACACTCTAAAACAGTATAAAACATCATATTTTCATCATCTCGCTCTTTACAAAGATCTCCGAAACTAAAGTTTGCAAAATCACTATAAAGTTTAGACATAAAATGGTTATCATATCTATACTGAATCTGATAGTGTAGTATATGGCGTTTATTGAGAACTCTTTCAAGCCTTGCTTTTGCTTTCATATCAGAGACATCTACAACAAGTGATAGGTCAGTTCCTCTCTCAATATATATTTCAAGTTGTGAACGCATATAGTTTAAGACCCATGAATTTGCTTTATCTAAGGAGATAAGAACAGATCCTTTATCATAAGCATAAAGGTTTACCTTTATAGTCTCAGGTTCTTGAAGTTTTTCTAGCTCTATTTTTATAGGTTGTGTTCCATACCTTAACATACTTCGTAGAAAGAACTCATGATTAAAGTCATGAGTTTTTGCATGATGTTCACTTAGTTGCTGTAAAAACTCCTCTCTTACATCTCTTAGAGTCTCATTTCTAAAGACTAAGACTGCTTTAGGTAAAAAGAGCATTCCTCGGGCATGATGATTTAAAAATTCATTCATCCAACTAGTATTTAAAGTATCAAAGTCTGTAGTGATAAGAATGAGATTATTTCGCAATACTATATTCATATACCCTACCTTTTTAATAGTTTTTTGTAATAAAAGCAATTTTAGTACCATAAAAATATTACTAACAAAAATAGTTGTTCTAATGTCAAGAGTTTCCATAAATCTAAAAATTCTTAACTAATTTAAATCCACTTCATTTTAATTATATATATTTTGAGTATAATTGCATTAATTATTTTGCTACATGTAAACAAGGATATAATTTGCGCGAAAACATGAATGAAAAATGTGCTGTTGTTGGAATCTATGGTCATGAAGAAGCTTCTAAGTTAGCTTACTTTTCTCTACACTCTCTACAGCATCGTGGTCAAGAAGCTGCTGGTATTAGTTCTTCTGATGGAAAGAAACTTCATACTATTAAAGATCGTGGTCTTGTAATGAGAGTTTTTAATGAAGAGAAACTAGCAACGCTTAGTGGCTCTTCTGCAGTCGGACATACTCGATACTCTACTGCTGGTGATGATTCTATCCTTGATGCACAACCCGTATTTGCTCGTTATGATCTAGGCGAGATGGCTATTGTCCATAATGGAAATCTTACAAATGCTGATGAAGTTCGTAATAAACTGATTGAAAAAGGTGCAATTTTTCAAACCTATATGGATACTGAAAACCTTATTCACCTTATCGCTAAAAGTTCTAAAGATAAACTAATTGATAGAATTATTGATGCAGTTCAAAGAATCGAAGGTGCATTTTCGTTAGTATTTTTATCTCGTACTAAAATGTTTGCTATGCGTGATCGTCATGGTTTCCGTCCTTTAAGTCTTGGTCGTCTTCCTAATGGTGGTTACATAGTTGCAAGTGAAACTTGTGCATTTGACCTTGTTGGAGCTACTTTTGTTCGTGATGTTGAACCAGGTGAGCTTCTTATATTTGAAAAAGACAAAGCGCCACAAAGTATTAAAGTTTTTGAGCCAACACCAAAACACTGTATCTTTGAGTATGTATATTTTGCACGACCAGATTCACAAGTATTTGGCCAGTCAGTATATCAAACTCGTAAAAATATGGGTCGCGAGTTAGCAAAGATGGAACCTATCGAAGCAGATATAGTCATTCCTGTTCCTGATGGTGGTGTTCCATCTGCTATAGGATACTCTCAAGAGAGTGGTATTCCTTATGAGATGGGAATTATGCGTAATCACTATATTGGACGTACATTTATTGAGCCGACACAAGAGATGCGTGACCTAAAAGTAAAAATGAAACTCTCTCCTATGACAGATATCATTAAAGGTAAACGTGTAATTGTTGTTGATGATTCAATTGTACGAGGAACTACCTCTCGTCGTATTATTCGTATGCTTAAAGAAGCAGGAGCAAGTGAAGTTCATATGAGAGTCTCCTCTCCTCCAACAACTGATCCATGTTTTTATGGTGTAGATACTCCAAGTAAAGATAAACTTATCGCAGCAAATATGTCGACACAAGAGATCTGTGACTATATCGAAGCGGACTCTTTAGCATATCTCAATGAAGATGCACTCCTAAGAAGTGTAAATGCTGACTTAGAAAAAGATGCATACTGTACAGCTTGTTTTACAGGTAAATACATAGTTTAATGCAACAAATATACACTTATGGTAAGTATCTAAAAGAGAAATTTGATGCTAAAGTTTACAAAGTTGGTATTAATATCTCTGGATTTACTTGTCCTAACATAGATGGAACGGTAGCTAAAGGTGGTTGTACATTTTGTGAAAATGACTCTTTTTCTGCAAGTACTGATGCAGTACAAGAGCTCAAAGGTTTTCACTTAAACCTAGAATCAAAAGAGAACCCCTTTTTAGAGAAACAGCTCATCCAACTTGAACAGCAGTTTGACTCTATCTCTAAACGCCAAGCAAAAGAGTATGATGCTGAAAAATTTCTTGTCTACTTCCAATCTTTTACAAATACATATGCACCCTTTAAGACACTTCAAGCACTCTATGAAAAGGCTCTCTCTTTTCCTAATGTAGTAGGCTTAAGTATAGGTACTCGTTCAGACAGTATTACAGATGAAACCCTTGAGTACTTAGCTGAGTTAGCAAAAGAGCATGAAATATGGCTAGAGTTTGGAATCCAATCTGTTTATGATGAGACTCTTGAGAGAATAAATAGAGGTCACGATAGCCAGAATGTTAAAGAGTGGATTATAAAGTCCAAAGAAGCAGGTATAAATGTCTGTGGTCACCTTATTTTTGGTTTAGGTGGTGAGACACAAGAGATGATGCTTGAGACTTCTAGAGCAGCTTACAAATGGGGTATAGACTCAGTAAAATACCATCCACTCTATGTTGTAAAACGTACGGCCTTAGCAAATGAGTTTAATCGTGGAGAGTTTACTCCTATAACCGAAGAGCAGTATCTAGAGGTTTTAGTAAAGTCCATAGAGCTGAAGCCTGAAAATGTTACTGTACAACGTGTAACAGCAGGGATTGATGACGACTCTCTACTAGCACCTATGTGGTGTAGAGATAAGAATAAACAGATTAAAAATATAAATGCTGCTTTAAAAAAAGTAGGACTTAAGTACTAAGAGTTAGTGTCCCCATACTTTAGTAAACTGTGCAGTACTTCTAAAATAGGGTGGATATCTAAAATGAACTCTAAAGCTTTTTGCTGTCCCTGGTTTTAAGTTCCTTGCAACCACAAACTCTTTAGTGACAGACTGAGGTTGTGTCTTTATATTAAACCCTCCACTAAAAAAATCAAAAAAACCACTACTCTTGTAGAAGTTTCCTCCTTTAACATTTCCAGTAGCATGACCCTTATTAACAAGTTTGATCTCAAAAGTAACTTTACCAATCTTATGCTTCCCCTCATTTTTAACGATACCAGTATAAATAATCTGTTCCGTACTGAGAAGACGTTTATTTTTAAGTTTATAGAGTCCTACATTTTTAGTATATTTATCCACTACAACTACAGAAAATCCAGCCAAAAGGGTTGAGACTACCGTCACAATAATAATCATCGTAATTTTCATTTTTGTATTTTCTTGTTTAAATCCACTTACTATTCCAGCGGCAAAAATAAGAAAAATAAACCCAAAAGTAATAAAGTGCCAGTAATTTAAAAGTGTCATTTGCAATCTGCTCCAAGTGAAATATTGTAATCTCTACTATATCTAAATGGTTCTACAATAATCTTAAACTCTCTTGTATCACCAACATTAATATCATACTCAGTAATCGACATTTTTTTAAATGGCTTTAATTTTTTAAGATAGTTCTTATACTTATTTTTTGTAACAGCATAAGCACTCGCTGTAATTAAACAGCTAGTAAAATTTTGTGTGGACTCATTTTTCAAACTCCCTTTCACAACAACTGCTTCACTAAACTGCAATCTTTTTTGAGAGATAAGTGTAACACTGTTTTTAAAAAGATATTCATGAAGTTTAACATACCCGAGAGTTGGGCCTAAGAGTAAGATGCTAAATGCTAAAAAAATAAAAAGAAGCGCTAAGCCAATTTTTTTACGAAGCAGTATTCCAAAAATTATAAAGAGTATAAAAAGAAAAAAAACACCACCAAAGAGCATATAATCATAAGAGATTAAGCCCTCTATAAATGCAGTGATTTTATGTTTCATCTATTTCTCTCTAGAGTTCTTTTCAGCTATACCACTCATATCAAATCTACGAGCAAGTTCCTGTTTAATACGATCAGGCGAAATGTTTTTTGAAGCGAGTGCCACTAACATATGATATGTTAAATCAGCCGCTTCATAAACCATTTCGCTCTCATCATTATCTTTATGTGCAAAACAGTACTCACCAGCTTCTTCAACTACTTTCTTAAGTATTGTGTTATCACCTTTTGAGAGAAGTTTTGCTGTCCATGAAGTCTCAGGATCAGCATTTTTACGCTCTTGGATTGTATGGTAGAGTGTATCTATAACACCATAAGCAGCAGTAGTATCTACTTCTACTTCACTATTTGTCTCACCCGACTCTAACTCAGTAAAGAAACATGAACGTCTACCTGTATGACAAGCCACACCCTCTTGTGTTACTTTAATAAGAAGTGTATCGTTATCACAGTCAAGTGCAAAAGAGTGAATAGCCTGTGTGTGACCACTACTCTCGCCCTTCTTCCAGATACGCTGTTTTGAACGAGAAAAATAGTGTGCAACTTTTGTTTCTAATGAAAGTTTAAGTGCTTCTTTATTCATATAAGCCATCATAAGAACTTCGTTATTTGCAATATCTTGAACAATAACAGGAAGAAGATCACTCTTCTCCCAATCTACTCTATTTAAAGCTTCACTCATCTCTAGTTTGCCGTAGTTCTTTTTCTAACATCTTTCGTATCTACCCAGATATTTGGAGTTGACCCACCTGGTGTTAAGAAGATTTTAGCATCACGATTCACACGAAGTGCTTCGTTAAACTTACCCTGTGTTTTAATCTGCTCTAACTGTAAAAGTTTTGGAGTTAAAGATTTTGCAATTAAAAGATTCGCTTTTGCTTTTGCATCTGCTTGGATAGTAATAGCATCTGCCTTACCTTGTGCTTCAATACGAGCTTGCTGTGCAACACCCTGTGCTTCAGCAGCACGTTTGAGTGCTTCTTGCTTTACACGCTGAACATCTTGTTCCGCTTTTTGAACTGCTTGTTTTGCGATTTGTACTGCTTCTATCTGCTCTTTTACTTTTGTAGGTAAAACAATATCACGAAGTTGTACTGACTGAAGAATTGCTGGAGCATTTTTAAGGTTATTTACACTCTCACGGATTCCTGCTTCTATCTCTGTTCCTAAATTATTTCTCATCTGAGTAAGTGCTTCTGCATCATACTTACCGATTACATTTCTTACAACATCACGAACAACAGGATTAATGATCTTATCTTCCCAAGAAAAACCCCAGTTAGAGATAGTCTGTGCTGCGAACTGTGAGTTAAGTCTATACTGAACTGTAAGCTCTATACCAACTGGCAATGAACGTTTATCAAGTACAGTAACAGCTGGTTTACTTACGATTCCTGATGTATTTGAGTTAGACTCAATACGATTAGCATAGTTAATGATACGAACTTTTGTATCTACAACATATACTTTTTGAATCACTGGAACGATAAAGTGAAGACCTGGAAGAAGTGCTTGGTCTTGGTACTTACCATTCGTACTTAAAATACCACGTTGTCCCTCTTCTATAATTGTAAAAGGTTTCGCTAAAACTAACATAACTACAACAGCTATAAGAAAATACACGATTCCAGATTTTCCACCCATATTAAAGTCTATATTTGGCATTTGAGGACCTTTTGGTCCGCCACCATTACCACCACCTGAACCACCAGTAGATTTTTTAAATCCACCTTCGCTCTTCTTTTTGTTAAAATAATCATTCATATCTGATGCCATAAGCAAATTTTCCTTCATTTTTGTTCCTAATATCCTAAATTTAACTAACTAAAAGGTGCAGCTAAAGCAGCACATCCAGATACTCTCTCCGGATGTGTGGCTTTAGCCTCACTCTAAATTTCTAATCTATATAAGTTAAGTAGTGCTCATATTTGGCATTTCTGCCAAATACAATGTCAAAGTAAGTTGATTGTATCTTTTCAGTCATCTCGCCACGACTGCCACATCCTATCTCTCTTGCATCAACATTTGCAACAGGAGTAATTTCAGCAGCAGTTCCAGTTAAGAATGCTTCATCTGCAACATAAACCTCTTCACGAGTAATACGACGACGTGTCACTTTTATACCCATATCTTCTGCAAGTTCGATTACCATTTTTTGAGTAATAGAAGCTAATGAGTTATCATTTGGTGGAGTAATTAGTTCTCCATTTTTAACCATGAAAAAACAAGCTCCACTAGCTTCTGCTACATAACCTTGGTCATCTAACAGCAGTGCTTCATCATAACCACAATCAATAGCTTCAAACTTAGCCATCTGAGAGTTTAAGTAGTTAGCTGATGCTTTTGCTTTTCCCATGTTTGAAGTATTCGCTGGGCGAGTCATAGAAGCAATTTTAAGTTTTATTCCATTTTTGAGACCATCTTCACCAAGATAAGCACCCCACTCCCATGCAGACATTACAGTTTCAACAGGAGCATCTTTATGATAAACGCCCATAACACCATAACCTAAAAATGCAAAAGGACGGATGTAAACATTATCCCCTGTAAACTCATTTTTGCGAACTAAATCAATCTGTGCTTGATTCATCTCTTCAACAGAATACGGAATATCTATTAAAGTCATTTTTGCAGACTCTTTCAGTCTTGTAGTGTGCTCATTTAAACGAAAAATTGCATACCCTTTCTCTGTTTTGTATGCTTTAGTCCCTTCAATAACACCATTTCCATAGTGAAGTGTGTGTGAAAGTACATGTATTTTTGCATCATCCCAGTTAATAAATTTTCCATTCATCCAAATATACTTGGCAGCGTCCATAAATTCTCCATATATTATAATTGTTGCTATTTTATCCAAAATGATATTTATATTGCATTAACTTAAGGTAACTCTTAAACTATTAATAAGAGTAATATTAATTATTAATTTAATAATTTAAGCTTTTTTATATATAATACTTCACAAACTGAATAAAATATGAGGAACATATACAATGGCACATAAGTATGCAGACTATAAAGATATAAATCAAGAACAACTACAGCATGATATCGATGCGATTAAAGTTACAATTGGGGAGAGAACACAAGAGGACTTTGACCATCTTCTTAAGCTCGAATTATGGGGACGGAGTGCAACGATAGGTGGGTTTTTACTCATTTCTGCAGCTGTAATTTTAGGAACACCAAAAGGTATAGAGTTAACAGCACTTGAACTTGCTTCACCACTTTTATGGATTATGGGTTTCATAGGAGCGATTTTAATAGGTGTTGGTAATGTTGGTAGATGGGCGAATGTAACACATCCTATTTTACATGGAGCTTACGATAAAGTCCCAAATATTCCTTTTAGATACACAAAAAAAGGATATGCAGCAGGGAACCGTCGATGGATTGACTGGATGGATTGGATAAAACCAGATGCTTGGGCATTTGAGCATAATATCATGCACCACTACCACTTAGGAGAAGAAGACGATCCGGATAATGTTGAAAAAAACATGGTTTGGCTTCATGAGTGGAAAGCACCAATGATTTTTAAATATATCTTTGTTTATATGTTTGCAGCTATTTGGAAACTCGCTTACTATGCACCAAACACTCTTAGAATTCTAGCAAATAAAGAGCGTATTAAACGTAAAGAGAAACCATCAGCAGACTATGAACTCAGCCCTTTTTCAAAAAATGGTTTTGAACTATGGAGAAATTATATCTTACCATACGGTCTTTTTCAGTTCGTTTTTCTTCCTGCACTTTTCTTACCATTTGGAACAGATGCAGCACTTGGTGCTTTTGGATTTTTAGTACTTGCTGAAGCCGTAGCAAACTTATGGTCATTCTTAGTTATTGTACCAAATCATTCAGCAGAAGATATTTATCAGTTCTCTACACCTCATAAAAATCAAGGTGAGTATTACTTACGTCAAATTATGGGAAGCGTAAACTATAATACAGGAACAGACCTAATAGATTTCGGTCATGGTTTCTTAAACTATCAAATTGAACATCACCTTTTCCCAGATATGCCACACTCTTTTTACCAAAAGATGCAACCTATTGTAAAAGATATATGTAAAAAACACAACTTGGAGTATAGACAAGAGTCTGTATTTAAAAGAATTTTAATGACTGTTGACCTTATGGTTGGAAAAACTAAAGTTCTCCGTATAGATGGTATCTAAGATAAACTCTTAGATACTCTCACCTTAACTACTCCTACATAATTCTAAACTTCTTTTTTACACTCTCTTCATTTATAAATTTACTTACTTACTCTTAAAAAAAGCTATAAGTATACTACTCTTTAAAAGGTGAAGAAGGAACTAGAAGCGTACAGTAGATAAA
>Ga0256826_1001437_pt1 | contig 14775 bp, 12 predicted proteins | sample CV79metaG_FD_185975 | JGI IMG/M metagenome (GOLD analysis project Ga0256826, IMG submission 185975) | Hydrothermal vent microbial communities from East Pacific Rise, Pacific Ocean - CV79 | ecosystem: Environmental > Aquatic > Marine > Hydrothermal vents | place: Pacific Ocean: East Pacific Rise...
GTGAAGCCTTATCAGAAAATTCTGGTTGAGTAAAAATGGCATGAACATTAGCCTTTTTTGCTTTTTTTATAATCTGCACGAGAGCTTTCATTTTAGGAGCTTTTCCCTCTACTTCAACAGGTAGTTGCGTTAGTTTATAACGTTTAGCAAAGTAGCCCCAAGATGGGTGAAATACCATAAAAGTTGAGTTTTTTGGAGTCTCTTTCAAAATCTCTTTTATCTCTTCATCTAAAGTATCTAACTCTTTTAAGTAACTTTCATAATTTTGTTTATAGTACTCTGTGTTGTTCGCATCTACTATTACTAACGCATCAAAAATGTTTTTAGCAATAACCTTTACATTTTGTGGGTCAACCCAAACATGAGGGTCAAGCTCATCATGGTCATGATGGTGTAAACTTTTACACTGCTCATGCTCTTCACCTTCTAGAGTCTGTTTTTGAATGTTTAACGAAGTGTTAAAAATGAGTAAATCTTTGTTTTGGTTAGCAAATTTACTAAGCCACACCTCTTCAAACTCAACCCCAATACCAAGGTAGAGTTTTGCTTGTGAAAGTTTTTTCATTTGTGAAGGTTTTGGTGTGTAGGTATGAGGTGAAGAACCAGCTTCAACCATAACGGTTACAGTTACTTTGTCCCCACCAATTTTTTCAACAAAAATTTTCTGAGGGACAATACTAACAACCACATCAATTGAGGCAAAAGTAAGGGTGCTTAATAGTAATATTAGAAGTAATTTTTTCACAATTTATCCTGCATTTATTTTAAAACGCAATAATAACATAATTCGTTTATAGGAGGAATTAAGATGAAAAAAGTAACCCTAAGAGAGTACGCAAAACTACATAAATTAAGTTATTTTAATGTTATGAAAATGGCAAAGGGTGGTGATGTTAAAAGCGTTACTGAAATGGTAGATGGGAAAGAGGTTCAGTATGTTTTGGTTGACGAAGAGCAAGAGAAGAGGGTAAGTGAGAGTATCATTGAAACTACTGCCCAAAAATTGACATTAAAAGATGAAAATGCATTGTTAAAAAAAGAGATTGAACGTTTAAAAGCAGAGCTAGAGAAGTGTAATAAGAGGACAGTTTTGGCAAACTAGTTAAAAGAAGTAACTTATTCCAAAACCATAATTTAACTCTGGATTTTCTAAAGCAGTTTGATAGTCTGCTTTTAATTCTAAATTGAAGTTTTTATTTAAAAAGAGTGATTGTTGTAGTTTAAACTTATTATAGGCTTTATGAGAGCTATCTTGATTGTAAATATATTGGTGGTTTATGGTTGTTTTCATGTTAAATACTTCATAAAAAAGTATGCCATTGTCTAAAAAAGTATAGGGGTATAGATGGTTTTTTTCATAACCTAAGCCCATGTTAAGTAGAGAATATAGATAAAAATCATTTCCAAACTTCTTACTGTATCCTAAACCTCCAGAGATATTATAAGCCCCATAGTTTCCTTTAGCGTTGTAGTGTTGCTCATAATTTATTTTAAATTCTGAGGAGCTATCGTTTGTCCATGGATCCCATGGAACTATGGATTTCATACTATATAGGTTAAATTCATTAATTTTTATTTTAGAATTATTGACTAGTAAATCTAGTTGGGCTATTTTTAATTCAGTTTCACCAAAATACTCTCTGTTATTATCATGAAGATAGTTAGAAGCAGGTAGGAACTTAATTTGTGTATAGTTTTTTTGATGTTTTTTATCTCTATAATAACTCAATGTTAGTTGCGTATCATCAGAGGTTTTAATGGGATTTTTATAGTTAGAAAAATCTAAGTTATATTCATCATCTTTTTTATTATAGAGAGTTTTTATTTTGTTAAAAAGTTTTGTATCTAGATGATTCTCTTCATATTCTCTTTTGCTATAGTGGTAAAGTAGTTGTTTTTCAAGTAGAGCTTTTTTTAAATCTTTTGTGAAAGTAATATTTTCTATTTTTTTATTATCTATATTGTTTAGTTGATTAATTATTTTTTTCCCATCAGTTCCTAACTCTTCATATAGCATTTTTAAGTACCAATCTTCTGCCGGAGAGAAATGGGTTGACTTGATTAGTCCATATTTTTTACTGTCTTTTATAACATCTTTAGGTGTTAACCATAAACGAGATTGTTTTGCATACTTTTTACTACTTATTGCTAGCATATTACTAACAATAGTTGCACAGTTAAATCCAGTAAATAAGTATTTGATATTTATATCTTTGAGTTCCCAAAAGTGTAGATAAATTAACTCTCTTGTTTCTTTATTTAACTCTAATTCATATTCCCAAAGATTTCTATTTTCTTTTTTTAAGTAACGGTCAATATCTTTATGAAAAGGTTTTAAAATAAAATACCCTTGCATTCCTGTTAGAAGACTTTTAACCATGAGTGAAGGTAGGTTAATTGAGTTAATAACTGTAAAAAAAGAGACAGAGTTATTAGTTATGTGGTTTTTTTTATTTTTGCCAGAGATTTTAAAAAAGACATGACCCATCATGCTAGAAGGAGAGTTTATATTTTCTGAAACAAATACCAAATTTATATGTTCTGAACTTGTTAGAGCTTTATACTTTTTTAATGATTTACAGTTTACTTTAGGAAAGTCACTATCAGTTAAGTTCAAATTGTTTTTTATCCATAAGTATCTAGCAGGATATTTACAGATTGTATGAGTATCATCTAATTTATTACGATTAAAAAAGGACTTTAAAGTTTTAGAAAATTCTTTTTTAAGCGTAAAATTTGGATAGCTTAATAGAAAGTTACTATTGTATATAGATGCTTTATTATTATTGATATGTAAAAGATTTCTCCAGATATGGGATTGCTGTAAATTTTTATTGAAAGCTTGTTCTAAAAGTTTATCAACAGATGAGGCTTGGAGTGTACTAGTAAAGAGAAAAGAGTAAAGTAAAACCTTACTCTTAAAGTATTTGAATGAGATCAAACTATTTACATTCAACTGTTACATTATCATCATATTCCCACATTGCATCATTTGTAGCATCTGTTGTTGAACCAATAACTCCACCAAATAGAATATTTCCAAAGAAAAGAGGTCTAATACTTGATTCTATAGTTAGATTCTTGTCACAATTAGCGATTGTAATTACTTTATCTTCACTACTTCTCTCTAGCATTATTTTTGCAGGAGTAGAGTATTTCCTTCCATCTACTTCGATTTCTGTTCTTTTATCTGATGAAATATTAATACTTTGTGTTTTACCACCAATTAATGTTGCACATCCACTTGTGAAAAGTGTAATTCCTACGGCAAATGCCACTGTTTTAATTTTCAAATTAAACTCCTTAATAGTTTGTATTTTATTATATTTAAAAATTAAATTAAATTTGAATTATTCTTTCTTTTCATTTAATATCTTATTTTATTAATAACTGTTGATACATTTTGTCACAGTTTAAAATGCTTAATATATTTATAATAATTAATTTATATTTAAAATTATTTAAATTAGGAATTATACCGTCTCTGCTACATGACAACTCTTACAAATCTTTTTTTTATAGCAAAGTGGAAACTGTTAAATCGGTAGTCATCTTCTAGCATGATAAAGTTTAAAGCTCTGAATTGTATTTAAATTTTAAGTAGTATTGATTTTCATTAGTCACTACGAAGTGGTAGAGTAGTTGTTCTCAGCAAATAGTAGCTTTAGAGAGTGTAAAAATTTTCATAATATTTCCTTATTATTTTTATAATATTATATAATAATTCATATTTTATTTATCATTCTTATCTCTATATGTCTTTAAAGAAGAATAGTATATACTTTATTTAAAGGAAAAATTATGGAAAAAATATACGATTTGGTAATAATTGGTGGAGGACCTGGTGGGATTGGTTCTGTAGTTGAGGCAAAAGTATTGGGGCTTGAGAAAGTCTTAATGATTGAGAAAACAGAAAATCATTCTCATACCATCCGTAAATTTTACAAAGATCAAAAACGTGTTGACAAAGATTGGCAAGGTCAAGAGGTTGTTTTAGAAGGAAATATTGATTTTATTGATGGAACTAAAGAGAGTACTTTAGATTATTTTGATCAACTACTTGATGATGAGTCAATTGATGCAAAGTTCAACTGTGCCGTTGAAAAAATTGATAAAGAGGCGAACCTTTTTACTATTAGTACAAATTGTGGGGTGTATCACGCTAAAAAAGTTATTGTAAGTATTGGACGTATGGGAAAGCCTAATAAACCAAGTTACAAAATTCCTCCTTCCCTTAAGACACAGGTAAATTTTAATTTAGATAAATGTTCTAATGGTGAGAAGATTCTTATTGTTGGAGGAGGGGATTCTGCTGTTGAATATGCTTGTGAATTAAGTCAGAGTAATGAAGTTACGTTAAATTATAGACAATCAGAACTTTTGAGACCAAATCCTACTAATCAAGAGATGATTACTAATTTTAATGAAAAAGGTGCAGTAGAGTTCAAATTGGGTATGAATATTGAATCTTTAGAGAGTGAACATGGTCAAGTAAAAGTAAACTTTTCAACTGAATCTATTCTGTATGATAGAGTTATTTATGCTATTGGAGGAACAACTCCTAAAGACTTTTTAAAGAGTTGTGGTATTACACTTGATGAACGTGGTGAGCCAATTTTTAACGAAAACTATGAGAGTGAAGTAAAAGGACTTTATATAGCAGGAGATATTGCTTTTAAAAGTGGAGGTAGTATTGCAATTGCTCTAAATCATGGTTATAGGATTGTCAACCATATATTGAGTCAACGGTAGAACACAAAGGTTTAAATTAGAACCTTTGCTAGTTTTTGATACTCTTCACACTCAGAAATGAGGTCTTCATGTTGACCTCTACAGACAATTTTACCATCTTTAAAGACCAAAATAGCATCTGAATTTTCAATGGTGCTAAGACGGTGAGCCACGGTAATGGTCATCATCTCTGACTTTAACTCTTCTAGGGCTTTTTGGATGAGTGCTTCACTTTTGTTGTCAAGTGCTGAGGTGGCTTCATCTAATATTAGAACATCAGGCTCTTTGTAGATGGCACGTGCAAGAGCGATTCGTTGTCGTTGTCCTCCTGAGAGATTGTTTCCATTTTCTGTGAGCATGGTATCTATGCCATTGTCTAACTCTTTAATGAACTCTAAAGCGTGAGCTTTTGCTAAGGCTTTTTCAACTCTTTTTTTATCAAACTCTTCACCGTAAGCTACATTTTGTGCAATGGTGTCATTGAAAATGTAAATACGTTGAGTTACATAAGCTACTCGTTTATGTAGAGACTCTAGGGTTAAGTCTTTTAAATTATATTTTTCATTGACAATAATTTCACCATCACTTGGATCATAAAAACGAACTAAGAGGTTAACTAAAGAACTTTTACCAGCTCCAGAGTCACCTACAAGAGCAATAGACTCTCCACGGTCAACACCAGCTGAAACACCATTTAGTGCTACTTTGTCACCATATTTTAAAGAGGTTTTTAAAATAGAAAGATGAGTGATTTGCTCTTTTAGTTCAATTTTTCCAGACTTAACAGTAGGCTCTTGATTTAAAAGTTCAAACATACGCTCATTGGCAACTATGGCATCTTGAGCTTGATTGTAGAGTTTAGAGATACGTTTTATTGGTGTATATAGCATGAATAGAGCAGCTGAAAAAGAGAAAAAAGCACCTACGGTCATGTGACCCTCAATGACCTCTGACCCACCAATAAAAATAACAACACCAATGGCAACTGAACCTAAAATCTCCATAACAGGTGAGGTTAGTGCAGAGACTTTAACCTGTTTTAAAAGGTACTTAAAAACATTTTGATTCTCAGTTGCAAACTTTTTACTTTCAAGTTTTTGTGTAGAGTTAGACTTTATGACCTCTATATTTGAAAATATCTCACCTAAACGAGAAGTCATATCTGAGGTACTCTCTTGAGAGAGTTTAGAGTAACGTTTCATTTTTTTTGCCAAAATACTTAGAGGATAGAGTGCTAATGGCATAATGATTAGAAAGTAAAATGCAAGTTTGGGACTCTCATATATGACATAGCCCGTTAAAGCAACAATGGTTAATGTCTCACGGATTAAGTCTGGGATGAGTTTGGTTACTACACTTTGAATACGAGCAATATCATTGGTCACACGAGATAAAATTTCACCTGTATGCATTTTTTGAAAAAAGCTCATATCTTGGTAGGTCAGGTGTGTTACAAGGTTGTCTCGTAGTTTTCTTACTACATCTAGACCAATAAAAGACATGTAGTAGGTCTGAACATATTGACCAATACCTTTTAGTGAAAAAACAGCAATAATAATAAATGGCATAACTGTAAGCATATTACTATCTTTAGCTACAAATATATCATCGAGTAGAGGTTTAATCATTTGTGCTGTTCCCATGGTACCAAGAGCAACTGCGAACATACCAATAATAGCAAGTATAAATTGACGTTTATATCCAACAAGGTAGGGTAGATACTGTTTAAATAGATTTTTCATCTATATTTTTTCCCAAAGAGTTCCATCAGCTGTATCCATAATCGCAATTCCCATAGCAGAAATTTTATCTCTAATAGCATCTGATGCAGCATAATCTTTCTCTTTTTTAGCATTGTTTCGTGCTTCAATAAGCTCTTCTATTTTTGCTTTTGTCTCTTCGTCTATTCCAATTTGAAAATAAGAAAATGGCTCTTTGCCTCCAAAACCAAGAAGCTCATCTAAAAACTCTATGTTGGCTAAAGTCTCTTTTTTTAGCCCTTTATCTTTTGGATTTTCATCAAACTTATCATTTGCTTCGCTTATCATCTCTTCTATAATGGCTAAAGTTTTAGAGATGTTTAGGTCATCACTCATAGCTTCCATGATGGCTTTATGAAATTTAATATTTGGCTTAGATGCTTTTGTGGGAGTTACTCTTTTTTTAAGTCTATAGAGTTTGTCTAGACGCTTTTTAGAGTTAAGCAGATCCTCTTCGTTAAAGTTAAAGTCGTTTCTGTAGTGAATAGAAATGAGGTAGTTTCTTAAAATTTCACCGTCATACTGTTTAAGCGCATCTTTTACAAAAAAGCTGTTTCCTAAAGACTTTGACATCTTCTCTCCATTAATATTTACAAAACCGTTATGCATCCAGTATTTTGAAAGCTCATGCCCTGTAGAACAACGACTCTGTGCTGCTTCATTTTCATGATGAGGGAAAAGAAGGTCAGCTCCTCCTCCATGAATGTCAATGCTGTACTCACCATTACCTGTAAAGTGCTTCTCAATCATTGCCGAACACTCAATATGCCATCCTGGACGACCTTTAGAAAATTTGGTTTCAAAACAGATGTCATCTTCTCCATGACACGCTTTCCAAAGAGCAAAATCTTTAGGGTTTCTCTTTTGTGAATTATGTTCTACACGACTTTGGTTGTCGTCATCATCACCCACTTGGTGCGAAATGGCTCCGTAGTTAGCATCTTTAGAGGTGTCAAAATAGACATCTCCAGAGCTTACAACGTAGGCAATGTCTTTTTCAATAAGCCCTTGAATCATACTCTCCATTGCTTCTAAAGATTCCGTTGCTTTTGGTTCAATGTCAGCGTCACATACACCCAAAGCTCGCATCTCCTCTTTGTAGGAGTTAATGTAATGAGTAGTAATCTCCTCTAAACTCTTACCGGACTCTTGTACTTTTTTGATGATTTTGTCATCAATGTCAGTAAAGTTCTTACCCATAGTTACTTCATAACGAAGAGCTTTTAGTGTACGAGCTAAAAGGTCAAAACTTAGACTGCTTCTTGCATGTCCAAGGTGAGCATCATCATAAACAGTAGGTCCACAAACATAAATGGAAGCTTTTCTAGGAGTTATTGGCTCAAATGGAAGTTTTTGTTTTTTTACGCTGTCGTAGATGTGCATAGAGATTTGACCTTTTATATGTTATTAATTATTGATAAGATTATAGCAAATTTCCTCTAATTGTATGATACTTTTTTATATTTCACAATTTAATGTTAAGATTTTATAAATTTATATATTAGGAAAAATTAAATGAAATATATTGGGTTAAGTTTACTAGTAGGTCTATCTTTTATTGGTTGTACCAAGAGTTTAGTAGTAAAAGATGTAGACAATTATATTGTAACACAAGAGAGCAAATCTGTAGCTACAAAAACTGATATTAGTGCTAATATGGCTTATGATAGAATGCAGAGTGAAGATGAATTGATTATTTTAGATGTAAGAAATTATAATGAAATAGCATTAGATGGAAAGATAAAAAAATCAATTTTAATACCTCTACCAGCTTTAGGTTTATATTTAAATAAATTAGATAAAAATAAGCAAATTATAGTCTATTGTCATACTGGAAACAGAAGTCTTGTTGCTATGGATATGCTATATAATGCTGGTTTTAGTGTCGCAAATATCTTAGGAGGCATAGAAGCATGGAAAGCAAATCATCTACCGGTTAAATATAAGTAAGTTATTACTCCTCCCAGTTGGATAATTTCTTAATAGAGTTCATCTTAACACTAAGAGTTCTTTTAATATGTTTCTTAAAATGCTGTGGAGATACTATCTCAATACGAGGTAACCACTTAATAATAATATCTTCAAGTTCTCGTAAATTGGTTATTTGGTATTCGATTAAAATATCTCCATTTTCATAGGTTTTAGTAACCTTTTGACTTGGAAGATAATCTTTCAAAAGAAAATAACGACGAATACTTTTATTGGCTCGTAGTTTCACGGTAATCTCTTCTCTACCAAAGGCAGCCCAAGGAGTCTGAAGTTTTTCAATAAAGATATTCATATCACTATGAGGAATAAATGTTCTGTTTTTGTACTCAACCTCTTCAATCATTGAGACTCTTCTAAACTCAAATCCACCTTTAGAGGCATTTTCTCCAACCATGTAGAAATTCTCATTGAGAAAGAGTATTTTGTAGGGGTTGAAATTTGTCTTGCCAATAGCTCTTTCTGTTTTATATTTAATGTGTACAGTTTTGTTAAATTTAATAGCGTGTTCAATCTTTTTTACAATTTCATGGTTTTTCATCTGCTCAAATGGACGAGATTTAAAGTCGTAAACACTCATCGATTTTCTAATGAGTCCTTTTGTTTTCTCAGAGATAAGTGACTCTTTTTTAGTAATACCAAATAGGTTTACAATGTTTGCTAAAGTCATTAAGTCTGTGGCTGTTAGAACCTCTTCAAGTAGTACCTTTTTGTAGGCTTGATAACACTCTCCCTCTTTGCTCATAAAGTCCCCAAAGAGTTCACGAATCAGCTCAAAATCACGCCGAATGGTTCGGTCACTCACCTCATACTCTTGGGAAAGTCGGGTCACACATAGCTTTTTACCCTCGTTGAGCTGTTTTAAGATTTCTATGGTTCGGTATAGGCTGGATTTTTGGCTCAAATATGACTCCTTTTTTCTACTGGACAAAATACGTCAAGAAATTATTGTACCATTCAAATATTAAAATAACCGTAGGTGTGACCATGTCACACAACAAATAATAGGAGCAAAAAATGAACCAAATATCATATAAAACTAAACCAAAAACGCAAAAACAAACAATTATAAAAACCATAGGAAATATAAATGGACAAGTTAACACTCATAGCTTCACAAAGGAACTGGATAGACAGTAGAAGTGTAGAGACATTAGAAAAAATAACACACTTTAAAGGTGTAAAAAAGTTGGTCGGTCTACCCGACTTAAGTGTGGGGCGTGTCCCCAATGGGATGGCTCTTTTGGTGGAAGATAGAATCTACCCACACCTTATAGGTGGTGACATTGGCTGTGGGATGAGCCTCTTTCAAACGAGCATAAAAAAGAGTAAACTCAAAGTTGATAAGTTTGAAAAACGACTCAGAAAAATAGAGAGTTTAGATGAGGTCTCGTTAGGTCAAAAACCCTCTATGGGTTACAACTTAGGGACAATAGGCAAGGGAAACCACTTTGCAGAACTCCACTTGGTGCATGAGGTCAAAGATGCGTTGAGTTTTAGAGCCTATGGTCTTGAAGAAGATGGACTCTACACCTTAGTTCATAGTGGCTCTCGTGCATTTGGGCAGATGGTATTTGACAGGGTAGCAGGTCAATACGAACCAAGAGAAGGATTAGACCCCACAAGCCAAGAGGCAGAGAGCTATTTGGAGAAACAGTTTCAAGCCATAAAGTATGCCACACAGAGTAGAGAAGAGATTGCCGAAAAATTGCTAAAGGTCATAGGGGTAGGTGAAGCGTTTACGAAAGTAAGCGACACGGCACACAACAGCATTACCCAAACGCCACAAGGTTGGCTACACCGAAAAGGGGCAACACCTACCGACAAGGGGTTGGTTATCATTGCAGGGAGTCGTGGGAGTTTGAGCTATTTAGTTTTGCCTAGCGATGAAACCGAGTTTTCAAACCACTCTTTGGCTCACGGAGCAGGAAGAAAGTGGGAGCGAAGTTCAGCCGAAGCAAAATTGCGTAACAGATACAGTAGAAGTGACTTAGAACGCACCGAGATAGGTTCAAGAGTACTCTGTAAAGATAAGAAGTTAATCTATGAAGAAGCCCCACAAGCCTACAAAAATATCGACATCGTCATAGATGATTTGGTAGAGGCAGAGTTGGCAATGGTGGTGGCGACTTTTAGACCTATCTTGACTTATAAGGAGTAGCAAATGTTGATTCATATAAGCTCTGGAAATGGAGTCGATGAGGTGTGCCGAGCTGTTTGGCACTTTAAAAAATGGCTAGAGAAAAGCTTTGAGTTTGAGACGCTTGAAGAGCAGGTAGGGTCATGTAAAAAGTGTATTAAATCGCTTCTCTTAGAGACGAATGATAAAGATTTAATATCACTAGAGGGAACGCACTTGTGGAGAAGTCAAAGCCCTTTTAGACCTAAATACAAACGTAAAAACTGGTACTTCTCTCTGCGTTGCTATAGTGGGAATAATATTCATAAGATAGACCAAAAACAAGTAGAATACCAAACCATGAAAAGCCCAAAAAAAGGTGGTCAACACGTCAATACCACCTGTTCAGGGGTAAGGGCTGTTTACAAACCTTTAGGGTTAGATGCCATTAGTTACGATGGACGAAGCCAACACCGAAACAAGCAGATAGCTCTGTTTCGTTTGATGGAGAAGATAGAGAAATTTGAACTTGAGAGAGCTTCAAAAGATGAGAGTAGGCGTTGGAGAGAGGGGATAAATGTAAAGCGTGGGGATGAGGTTTTGGTGTTTGAGGGGGAAGGGGGGGTTAATCATAACATAAAAGTGTTATGAATAGCTTTTTAATCGTATCATTTTTGTGTTATGATTAATAATAAATACTGGTATAAATCCCGTAGGGTGGTGCTTTCAGCCCACCACGAAATTAAACAAGCATAAAATAAAACTCTCGCCGAAAGGCTTAAATATATTTGCTATAGATTTTAGAATAGTGGTATAAATTTAGGATGATTTAGGTGTTGACACAGAATATTGAACAGTCCCCAAATTTTATAGACCCTGTTAAATAATTTCTTGTAGTTTAAATGAAACTTGATATTTAACTAATTTAATATTTGGTAAATTTTTTATGGCATAAGTTACTCGTTTATCAAAGTCAGATGCAACCAAAATTCCTTTAATGTTCTTGTATTTCTCTGGTTGTTCACTTAAACATCCAATATATCCTAATAATTGTCCTACTGCACTATCGTTTGCTTTTCCAGCTTTTAATTCAATTACAACCGTATTATTTTGATTGTCTTTTGCCAATAAATCAATACGACCAGCATCAATTTGATATTCTATTCCATCTTCGGCTAAAACAAGATTTTCATCAATAATATTTAGATTTTTAGATAAATAAGAATGTAAATCTTTTTCTAGTGATAATCTTGAATGTATTGTTTCTTCAATGTCTGTATCAATAGCATTTTCAATGTCATCATTTGTATTTGTTTCAAATCCAGGAACATTTATATATCCATTTTTTATTTTTGATTTATACCAAGAATAATGTGTTCTCTGCCATTTGCTTGTTGGAAAATGTGCTAAAACAAGTGATGTTAATTTTTCATAAGAAGGAAATATTCCTTCATTCATATAAGTTTCAATTACTAATTCTTTTATTGTTCGATAATTACTCATAATATTCTTTCGTATAACTATTTATTAAAGAACATTATATACTTTAGACCCTTAAATAGACTTCTAAATATAGTTTTAAAGAAAAGATACGCTATAATCTTCCTTATGAAAAAGAAAATAAAGCAAATAATCAGAGATTTTCACCTAAAAGAGCCTTTTGAGGTCTATCCTCGTGAGTTGCAACTGCCCATCAATACCCATAAGATTATAACCCTTATGGGGGTTCGGCGTTGTGGTAAGAGCTCTATTTTATACGATACCATTAACCAGCTTACCCAAACCATCGACAAAAAACAAATCCTCTTTTTTAACTTTGAAGATGAACGCTTTGAGCTGAACCAAGAGAACTTAGATGTCATACTTCAAGCCTATATGGAACTCTACCCTGAAATAGAGATGAAAGACACCTATCTGTTTTTTGATGAGATTCAAAATGTTGATGGGTGGGAGAAGTTTGTTCGTAGGGTTTATGACTCTGTGAGTCAAAATATTTTTATTACAGGTTCTAACTCTAAACTGTTGAGCCGAGACATTGCGACCTCTTTGCGTGGTCGAACCATAACCTATGAAGTCTTTCCACTCTCTTTTGCTGAATATTTGGCTTTTCAAAAAATAGAGGTTGACCTCTACAGCTCTAAAAGTTTGGCTCTTATCAATAATCGGCTAGAGAAGTTTTTACGAGATGGAGCGTTTCCTGAGACCATTCTATTTGATGAAAAATTTAACGAGAAGATTTTACAAGACTATTTTAATGTGATGATTTACAAAGATTTGATAGAGCGATTTTCTATTAAAAATATTGAAGCATTGAAGTTCTTTTTAAAACGTATTTTAGCCTCTTCGACCAAACTCATTTCCATTAACAAAATCTACAATGACCTCAAATCTAGTGGTTTTAAAATTGGTAAAAATAGTCTCTATGAGTATTTAGGCTATGTAGAAGATATTTATTTGAGTTTGACACTTGATAAGTACAGTCAAAAGATTACAACACAAACTGATAAAAAAGTTTATAGTATTGATATTGGGTTTAACAATACACTGCTCTATAAGTTTTCAGATGACATTGGTAAATCTATGGAGAATGCTGTCTTTTTAGAGTTACGACGACAAGAAAAAGAGATATATTATCATGTAGATAACAAATCTGAATGTGACTTTGTAGTAGTGGAAAAAGGAACAGTAACCCAAGCCATACAAGTGACCTATGAGATGCAAGATGAGAAGACAAGGGCAAGAGAATTTAAAGGCTTGATTAATGCTTGTAAAGCGTATAAACTAGATAAAGGATTGATTATTGCTTATGAGGAAGAGGGTATTTTTGAAGAGGATGGGGTGAGTGTTGAGGTTGTCTCTTTAGTGGAGTTTCTGTTAAAAAAATAGAGTTTTCATAATTTGGACAAAATACGACCAAAAATAAAATTATAATACTCCTAACAAAACAATAGGAGTTCAAAATGAATTTACAAGCGTTCGGATTTACCGATATTAATCATACACTATTAGCCAAAACAGAGACTCCGTATAGAATATATGCAGAGTGCCTAGAAGAGGAGGCTCAACAGCAGTTTTTTGATGTGCTTAATGAGTCGTATGTCACTTATGGGGCGTTAATGCCTGATGCTCATACAGGCTATACTATGCCAATTGGTGGGGTCTGTTCTGCCAAAGAGATGGTTGTGCCTCAGTTTGTGGGGTTTGACATTGGGTGTGGAATGTGTGCCTACAAAACCGACTACACCAAAGAGCAGATTGAAGCCAATGCAGAGTTGATTTACAATCAGATTATTGAGCGAATCCCTTTGGGGTTTAAGACCCATAAGAACCATCAGCCCTTAAATATTGACCTACCTAAGACCGAGTTTGCTGACCATGTTCTACAGACTACGGGTTTAAAACAGGTCGGAACACTTGGTGGGGGTAACCACTTTATTGAGATTGGATATGGAGCAGATGAGAAAGTGTGGATTGTGATTCACTCAGGTTCACGTGGCTTTGGGCATAAGATTGCGTCGCATTATATGTTAAAAGCCTACCACTTGAAAAATCCGTTAGAGGGAAAACTGGAAGCGATTGTAGAGGATTTTAAACAACGCAATGCAAAGTTTAAAGAGAATAACCCTGAGGGGTTTGAGAAGGCGTTGGCGAAGTTTACGACCAAACAGCAGTTGGCACTGAACAAAAGAGCGAAGCTGGATAATATTAAAGAGATTTTACCGTTAGATGTCAACTCAGAGTTGGGAAAAGCCTACATTCTTGACCAAAACTTTGCATTGGCGTATGCGTTAGAGAACCGAAAACGGATGATTGAGACCATTCACACCATTATGAACGAGGTGATTGGTGGGGAGTTTGCGTTTCAAGATGAGGACGAGGTACGTTTTATTAACCGTAACCACAACCATGCTGAGTATGACGAAACTAGAGGAGAGTGGATTCACCGTAAAGGGGCAACTCATGCCGAAAAAGGGATGCGTGGAGTGATTCCAGGGAACATGAGAGATGGCTCTTTTGTGGTGATTGGTAAAGGAAATAGTGACTCTTTAGCCTCCTCTTCTCATGGAGCAGGGCGTGTGATGAGCCGTAAAAAAGCGAAGAAAAACATCTCATTTGAGGCGTTTGAAGCGTCGATGGTGGGCATCACAGGAACGGTAGATGAAAATACCCTTGATGAGT
>Ga0256826_1001438_pt1 | contig 14775 bp, 11 predicted proteins | sample CV79metaG_FD_185975 | JGI IMG/M metagenome (GOLD analysis project Ga0256826, IMG submission 185975) | Hydrothermal vent microbial communities from East Pacific Rise, Pacific Ocean - CV79 | ecosystem: Environmental > Aquatic > Marine > Hydrothermal vents | place: Pacific Ocean: East Pacific Rise...
TGAAAGCAACTTACTTAACACTACTTATACTTTTATCGCTTAGTTTTTCTACTTCTTATGCACAAAATAAAAAGAGTTGGCAGTGGCAACTTCAAGGTAAAATCAATACTTCATATGATGTCGATATATATGATATTGATCTTTTTGACTCATCTCCTGAACTTATAAAATCTCTTCAAGAGCAAGGGAGGCAAGTCATATGTTACTTTAGTGCAGGATCATATGAAAACTGGAGAGAAGATAGAGAAACTTTTCCGCCCTCTAGCATAGGTAAAACGATGCACAATTGGAAAAATGAGAGATGGCTAGATATCTCAAACATAGAGTTACAAGAAGTAATGAAAAAGCGATTAGACTTAGCAGTAAAAAAAGGCTGTGATGGTGTAGAACCTGACAATGTAGATGGGTATCTTCATAAAACAGGTTTTAAGCTATACTCAAAAGATCAGCTCAAATATAATAAATTTTTAGCTAAAGAAGCACATAAAAGATCTCTACTTATTGGTCTAAAAAATGATATGAGACAGATAAAAAAGCTTGAACCCTACTTTAATTTTGCTGTGAATGAGCAGTGTTATAAATACAAAGAGTGTAAAAGATTAAAGCCATTCATAAAAGCAAACAAACCTGTTTTACATGTAGAGTACTCAAAAAAATATCGTACAAACAGTCATGCACGAGAAAAACTCTGCTCATACACTTCAGATTTAAATCTTAGTACACTCATCTTATCTGTAAAACTAAACGATGCATTTCGATATAGTTGTGATTAGAGTATAAGCTAAAAAACGTTATCCTTACAAACTTATATAAACTAATAAATTTTTATTAAAAAAGGATACCGATGGTTAAGTCTCTTAGAGGAATGAATGATATTTTAAGTGAGGATTATGAACGTTTTACATACTTCATAAATACAGCAACAGATGTTGCACAAAAGTATGGTTTTCATTTTATAGAGACTCCTCTTTTAGAAGAGACTGCTCTTTTTAAACGCAGTGTTGGTGAGTCTAGTGATATCGTTGGTAAAGAGATGTATCAGTTTACAGATAAGGGTGAAAATGATGTTTGCCTTCGTCCTGAGGGAACAGCAGGTGTTGTTCGTGCTTTTATACAAAAAAAGCTAGACAAGGCTGGAGGAACTCACCGTTTCTTCTACCACGGTTCTATGTTTCGTTATGAGCGTCCACAAAAAGGACGACTAAGACAGTTTCACCAGTTTGGTGTTGAGAGTTTTGGTGTTGATAGTGTTTATGAAGATGCGGCTATGATTATGATGACTAGTGACATTCTTAAACGTTGTGGTATTGGCTATAGACTTCAACTAAACTCTCTTGGTGATCAAAACTGTATGCCGCAGTATCGTGACTCTTTAGTTACTTTTATAGAGTCTGTTGAAGATATAATCTGTGAAGATTGTAAACGTAGAAAAAGTACTAACCCTATTCGAGTTCTTGATTGTAAAAATGATAACTGTCAATCTCTTTATACCAAAGCACCTAAACTTCTCAACTCTCTTTGTAATGGATGTGAAAGTGACTTTTCTAAACTAAAATCTATTTTAGATACAAATGGTATCAAGTATGAGATAGACACAAACCTAGTACGTGGACTTGACTACTACTCTAAAACTGCATTTGAGTTTGTAAGTGATAACATAGGAAGTCAGAGTGCTATAGCTGGTGGTGGACGTTACGATAGACTTGTAGAGTTTCTAGATGGTCGCCCTACTCCTGCTGTTGGTTTTGCTATGGGGATTGAGCGATTAATGGAACTTATCGTTATGCCTGAGAAAAAACGTGAGGGTTACTACATAGGAGCTATGGACGAAGAAGCAGTTGATTTAGTTGTAAGCCTTACTCATAAAAAACGCCAATCTAAAAAAGTAACTTGTGACTTTAAAGCCAAAAATCTTAAAAATCACCTCAAAGGTGCAGATAGAGCTAATGCTAGATTTTGTTGTGTTATCGGTTCTGATGAGCTTGAACATGGAACTATCTGGATAAAAGATCTTCAAAACAAAACAGAAGAGACTATCAAACTAAAGGAGTTTTAAGATGGACATAGTTGATTTAATTTGGAAATTTTTCTTAGATTTTATAGAGTTTTTTATATTTGCCGCACTTATTGGTCTTCTCTTTTTATTTATTTATGATAGATTTATTCAACGTACACACTCTTTACTTATTAACTACCCCGTTATAGGTCGTGGACGATATCTTCTTGAAATGCTTAGAGAACCTATGCGTCAGTACTTTGCAGAAGAGACTTTTTATGATTCTAAAGATAAGGTTGACTGGGTTTATAAGGCTGCAAAAGATTTACCTAACTACCAATCATTTTCAGTTACACAACCTTTTTCAGGTTCACGTTTCATCATTAAACATGCTACAAATGTTCTTAATGAAGATGAAGTAAGTGAAGATACGGCGATTATCTTTGGTCAAGAGAGAGAGATTCCTTTTATCTCAGAAACACCTATAGTTCGCTCGGCTATGAGTGATGGTGCACTTAGCCCTGAAGCCGTTCGTGCTTTTAGTATTGCAGGTGCAACATCTGGACTTACTATAAACACTGGTGAGGGTTCACTAACATCTAACCATCTTTTTACTCATAAACCAGATCTTAACAATGCAAACTATTTAGAGATAGTACAAACAACTCCGTTTGCTGAATTTGCTTTTAAACTTGGTGATTCTCTTTTTAATCGTGCTATTGCGATGAAATGGTATAGAACAATTTTACTAAATAAAAAGACTCAAAATACTTATATATATGACACAAAATCACATGTACTTTTTCGTGTAAACTGGTCAGCTAAACTAGAAGATTTTCCAAAAGAAGTTCCAACAGATATACCAAATATGATCTTTCAAATGAGTTCAGGACTTTATGGTGTTCGTGATGAAGAAGGTAAATTTGATGAACTTCGATACCAAAAAGTAATGAAGTTTTGCCGAATGACTGAAATAAAAATAGCTCAAGGTGCAAAACAGACTGGTGGAAAACTAGCAGGTAGTAAAGTAAACGCAGATATTGCTTACTATCGTGGTGTTCCTGAAGGAAAAAATCTCTTCTCACCAAACCGTTTTCCTTATGCAGACTCAACAACTCATCTACTAGACTTTGTAGAAAAACTTCAAAAACTTTCAAAAAAACCAGTAGGTTTTAAAATAGTAATCTCTGATATTAATGCAGTAGAAGAGATGGCAATAGAGATGGCAAAAAGAAAAGCTGATGGGCGAACTTTACCTGACTTTATAACCGTTGATAGTGGTGAAGGTGGTAGTGCTACTGCTCCTCTAGAGCTTATGGAATCAGTAGGACTTACAACAAACAATGCCCTTTACCTTTTAGATACTCTCTTAAGTAAACATGGAATTAGAGAAAATGTTAAAATTATTGCAAGTGGGAAAATTCTTACACCTGATGATGCAATCATCACTCTTGCTATGGGTGCTGATGCTATAGGAATTGCTCGTGGATTTATGATGAGTGGTGGCTGTATACGTGCAAAAATGTGTTCTGGTTTTGGTTCTCATGTATGTCCAGTCGGAATGGCTACACAAGACCCTAAAAAACGTGCTTCATACTTAGTTATTAAACAAGGAAAAGAGATAGGACAGTATCATACAAATCTTATAAAAAGTATGAAAGTTGTTCTTGCTGTTATGGGTATTGCAAAAATGAAAGATTTAAATAAAAGCCTTTTAACTTTTAAAAATCGTAATGGTGAAATTTACTTTGATATAGATAAGTATTTTCATCATAAACTTCATATTTAGGTAATTTTGTGAATAATTTTGGTTTAGATATTTGGTCAAATAAAAACTTCATTATAGAAGATGGAGAGGTAAAACTTAACTTTAAATCTATGCCATCTATCTTAGATATAACAGAAAAAATTCGTTCTAATGGGGTTCGAGGTCCTATTTTACTACGTTTTCCTCACCTTATAAAAAAGCAGATTAGAAGCCTATACTCATACTTTGATAGTGCTATCAAAGAGAATGATTATACAGGCAGTTTTAATGCTGTTTTCCCTCTCAAAGTAAATCAATTTCCAAATGCTCTAAACGCAGTTACCTCTCAAGGTAAAGAGTATAACTATGGCTTAGAAGCTGGTAGTAAAGCTGAACTTATTTTAGCAATGAGTCAAGCAAATATAGGTTCAAATATAACTGTCAATGGTTTTAAAGATAAAGAGATGATTATGCTCGGCTTTATAGCATCTCAAAGTGGACATAATATCACTCTTACTATTGAAGGTCTTGGAGAGCTAAAAACGATTATAGAAGTAGCCAAAGAGTCTAACTTAAAACTTCCAAATATAGGAATTAGAGTTCGTCTTCATAGCTCAGGGAGTGGTACATGGTCAAAAAGTGGAGGAATGGACTCTAAATTTGGTCTTACATCTACAGAAATTTTAGAAGCAATTGCACTTTTAAAAGAGTCCGACTTACTCCAAAACTTTACAATGATTCATTTTCACATTGGCTCACAAATGACAGATATTGCACCGATAAAAAGAGCCCTCAGAGAGGCTGGAAACTTCTATGCTGAGTTAAAAATGATGGGTGCAGACTCTTTAACAAACATTAATATAGGTGGTGGACTAGCAGTTGAATATGACCAATATTCTCATGCAAAATCACATAACTACTCCATAGAAGAGTTTTCAAGTTCAGTTGTTTTTCTTCTTGGTGAAATTATGAATGCCAAAAATGTACAACATCCAAATATTTTTACAGAATCAGGCCGCTTTATCGTAGCTTCTCATGCTGTTTTAATTACCCCTGTTTTAGAGCTCTTCACTCAAGATTACCATGAAAAACTTCTAAAATTTAAAGATGTAAACCCTCCTCTTATAGAAGAGCTACGTGAACTAAATAGACTTTTAAACAACAAAAATTCTATAGAGTACCTGCATGATGCTCTTGACCATATAGAGTCTCTTTTAACTCTCTTTGATTTAGGATATATAGACTTACAAGATCGTTCAAATGCAGAGATATTGGTACACAATATCATCAAAAAAGCTCTCTATTTAACTTCTACATTTAAAACAGAAGAGTTAAAACAGCTTCAAGTAAATCTTCAAGAACGCTATCTTATAAATGCTTCTATTTTTCAAAGTCTACCTGATTACTGGGGATTAAAGCAACATTTTCCTGTTATGCCAATTCATCACTTAAACGCAGATCCTATAAGAGCTGCTTCTCTTTGGGATATCACCTGTGATAGTGATGGAGAGATAGGATTTAATCCAAAAAAACCACTCTACTTGCATGATATTAACCTCGATGAAGAAGAGTATTTTTTAGGATTTTTTAATGTTGGAGCTTATCAAGAGACACTAGGTATGCAGCATAATCTTTTCACACATCCTAGCGAATATACGATAGAAATAGATGACATTTCATATGAGATTAAACATGAAATCGAATCTAAAAGTATCTTAGATATTCTCTCTTCAATAGGTTACGATAGTTCTAAAATTTTAAATAAACTTAAAACTCAACTTATAAAGAGTAGTTTTATCACAGAAAAAGAAAAATGTGATACACTTGCAAAATTAGAAACATTTATAGAACAAAATGGTTATCTAAGAACTACAAATTAAGGTTTATTATGGGAATTTATGCAGATATTAAAGAAGATTTTTCAAATGCTTATAAAAATGACCCTGCATTAAACTCTAAACTTGATTTTCTTTTTAACTATCCTGGTGTATGGGCTGTTGCTTGGTATAGATTAGCTCATAAACTACATACTTCTAACTTTAAACGCAGTGCTCGAATTATTATGGGCTTAACTCAAATCTTTACACATATCGATATCCACCCTGCTGCAACAATTGGTCAGAGAGTTTTTATAGATCATGGTACAGGTGTAGTAATTGGTGAAACTGCTATCATTGAAGATGATGTACTCATATACCAAGGTGTTACACTTGGTGGTGTTTCACTTGACTCAGGTAAACGTCATCCAACTATCAAAAAAGGTGCTGTTATCGGTGCTGGAGCAAAAGTACTTGGAAATATTATTATTGGTGAAAATGCTAAGATTGGAGCTAACTCAGTTGTAGTAAAAGAGGTACCTGACTGCTCTACTGCTATTGGTATTCCTGCTCATGTGATAGAAAAAGGACGATGTACAGATCCATTTATGCACAATATGCTTCCAGATATTAATAAAGAGATGTTTGAGTATATGCTTAAACGTGTCGCTATTTTAGAACATATATTAGTTAAAGATAACAAAGAACTACTAGAACAAGATTTAGAACTAGAGTATATTTACGAATCATTCATCACTTCAATGAAAAATTAGAACTTTTTTTCACTATAAACTTATATATATTATTATAAGTGTATAATTCCTTTATATTTTCACCTAAAGGGTTATCATGTTAACAAACCGCATTAATACACTATCTGAATCAATTACAATTGCTATTACAACACTTGCTCAAGAGCTTAAGGCTGAAGGCAAAGATATTTTAAGCTTCTCAGCAGGTGAACCTGATTTTGGTACACCTCAAGTTATTAAAGATGCAGCTATTAAAGCTATTAATGAAGACTTTACTAAGTACACTGCAGTAGATGGTATTCCCGCACTTAAAAACGCAGTAGCAAATAAGCTAAAGCGTGATAATGGGCTTTCTTATACTCCAAATCAAATCATTGTCAGTAATGGTGCGAAGCACTCTCTGTTTAATCTTTTCTCAGCAACTATTGATGTTGGTGATGAAGTAATTATACCTGCTCCTTACTGGGTTACATATCCTGAGCTTGTAAAGTACTGTGGAGGAACTGTTGTTGAGATAGAGACTCATGATGTATCTGCATTTAAAATCACTCCTGAACAACTTAAAGCAGCTCTTACACCTAAGACTAAGATGCTTGTTCTTACAACTCCATCTAATCCAACTGGAAGTATTTACTCAGAAGATGAGTTGATTGCTCTTGGTAAAGTTCTTGAAGGAACTGATGTAATTGTTGCAAGTGATGAGATGTATGAAAAACTTATATATGATGGTACATTTACATCTGCTGCTGCTGTTAGTAAAGATATGTACCAAAGAACAGTAACTATTAATGGTCTTTCAAAATCAGTGGCTATGACTGGTTGGAGATTTGGTTATATGGCTGCTGCAGATACAGAACTAATCAAAGCAACTAAAAAGCTTCAGTCTCAAAGTACATCAAACATCAACTCAATAACACAAATGGCTGCTATCGTTGGTTTAGATGGTCAAGCTGATGATGAGATAGAGATGATGAGAAAAGAGTTTATGGCTCGTCGTGATGAAGCTGTAGAACTATTTAACAAGATAGATGGATTAAGTGTACTAAAACCAGATGGTGCGTTTTATCTTTTTGTAAATATTCAAGAAATAAGCTCAAGTTCACTAAAATTTGCTGAAGAGTTACTAGCACAAAAACAAGTTGCTGTAGTTCCAGGTGTTGGTTTTGGAAGTGAAGGTTACTTTAGATTTAGTTTTGCTACAGATATAAAAAGTATTCGTATGGGAATTAAAAGAATTGAAGAGTTCGTTCAGGCTCTTAAAAAGTAGGTTTAAAACCTACTTTAAGATAAAATTATTTTAAAGCTTGAAGAGCTTTGATTACTTCATCTACATTGTCCATTGGAAGGTGAACTTTCCACTCTGGATTTTCTGCATCTCCAGCTAATGATATACCGATACTTGCTACACTAGCACTATCTTTACCATATGGCTCATCTATTTTAGTTACTGAAATAACACCTTTTTTTGTTCCACTTAATGTAATTGTTGTACTCATAATATAATTCCTTTATATAATTTAAACTTATTTTATTAGTCTAGCAAGTTTTGCCTGAATTTTAAGCCATGACTTATGATCCATAAATGGAAAACCAGCAAAAACCTTACCACTCTCTTTAATAGTTTTAGTTACACCAGATCTTGCTGCAAAAGTATTAAAAGGAGCAATTTCAAGATGCCCTGCAACACCAGACTGTGCACCAAAAACAGTTGAGCGTCCAAGCTTAGATGAACCAGCTAAACCAGTCTGTCCAGCAAGAACACTATACTCACCAATTTCACAGTTATGAGCTATATGAATAAGATTATCTAAACGTGAGCCTTGTTTGACAAGGGTTGTACCAAATACAGCTCTATCAATAGAAGTATTTGAACCAATCTCTACATCATCTTCAATCACAACATTTCCATTATGAAAAATCTTTTGATGTACACCCATTTTGTTTGAAGCAAAGCCAAAGCCATCACTGCCAATAGCTGTCCCTGCATGAATGATACAGTCACTTCCAACCTTACAGTCTCTATAAATCACAACATTTGGATAAAGAGTGGTGTTATCACCTATAGTAGCATTTGAACCGATGTAAACACCAGCCATAATATTACAGTTTTTACCAATAGTAGCACCATTAGCTACTTCTGCTTTTAAAGAGACAACACTGCCCTCACCTACTACAGCTACTGGAGAATGAGTATCTTCAAGTGCTGGAGCAAACTTTTGTGAGACTACTGCCATCTGCCAGTAAGTGTCAGAAACAACTAAGGCAACTGAGTTTTCAGGAACGAACTCTTTCGTAGACTCATCTACTATAATTGCACCGGCATTTGAGATGCTCATATCTTTGGCATATTTTTTATTAGCGATAAAAGAGAGTTCAGATGAAGTTGCATCTTTTAAAGTATTCATAGAAGTGATTTCTATATCATCACCACTAAATTTAGCGTCAATAAGTTTCGCAATTTCACTTAATTTCATTTTTATCTCTCTAGTGCGACAGCACCACTTCTTACTATCTCTTTTGGATTGTAACGTTTAATAGTTGTTAAAAAATTCTCAACACGTTTTGGTTCATCTGCAATCATGGCAATGATTACATTATCTCCAACATTTACTATTTTTCCATTATAAGCTTCACAAAGAGTATTTATATCACTAAGGTTTTCAGTAATTGGAAACTTAACTAATGCCATCTCTTTTTCAACTATATCTTCATGCTCATAAACACGAAGAACAGGTATAAGTTTATGAAGTTGTTTTGTAATCTGCTCAATCACACGAACAGAACCCTTTGTAACAATAGTTAAACGAGAGTACTCACTATCTGGAATCGGAGCAACTGTTAATGATGTGATATTATAACCACGACCAGAAAAAAGGTTTGTGATACGAGATAAAACACTAGACTCATTTACAACAATAACTGAAATTACTCTTCTTTCATTACTTTCAATCATTATTTTGTCTCCTTTTTCTCTAATAACATCATGTTAAATAGTGAACCACCGGCTGGAACCATAGGCATAACATTTTCCATTCTCTCAACGATAACCTCGATGAAAGCAACTACATTTTTCTCAACTGCATCTTTAAGAGCAGCATCGAACTCCTCTTTAGTCTTAACTCTGTACCCTATTCCACCGAAAGCTTCTGAGAGTTTTACAAAGTCTGGCTGAACAGAAAGATCTGTCTCTGAGTGACGTTTATCATAAAAGAGTGTCTGCCACTGACGAACCATTCCAAGAAAGTTATTATTTAAAATAATGTTAATAACTGGAATTTTTTTCTCAACCGCAGTCATTAGCTCTTGAACATTCATAAGAATTGAACCATCACCTGTAAAGTTGATAGAAGTTTTCTCTGGAGTTGCTGCTTTTACACCGATAGCCGCAGGAAAACCAAAGCCCATAGTTCCAAGTCCACCAGAAGAGATAAATTGACGAGGACGAGAAAATGGATAAAACTGTGCAGTCCACATCTGATGTTGTCCAACATCTGTAGAGATATTTGCACTCTCACCAAGAAGTTCGCCAACACGCTCAATCACCCACTGAGGTTTAAGTCTATCTGTATCTTCATGATAAGTTAGAGGATGAAGATCTGCAAAATTAGTTATTGTTTCTCTCCATGATTCATAATTATCACTATCTACTTTTTCTACATGCAATAACATCTCATTTACAACATTTTTTAAATCTCCAACTATTGGGTAGTCAGCATTTACAAGCTTTGAAATTGATGCAGGATCGATATCAACATGAATAACATCTGCGTTTTTTGCAAACTCAGAAAGCTTACCAGTTACACGGTCATCAAATCTAGCACCAAGACCAATAACTAAATCTGTCTCGCTCATAGCCATATTTGAAGCATAAGAACCATGCATACCAAGCATACCAATAAGTAGTTCATCATCAAAAGAGAGAACACCACGAGCCATAAAAGTCTCAACAGCAGGTATGCCAGTTTTATGAACAAACTCTCTTACTTCATCAGCTGCGTTTGCGTTGATAATACCACCACCAAGATAAAAGAGTGGACGCTTTGCATTGGCAATAGCATCCATAGCCTTTTTAATCTGACGAGGATTTCCTTTTGTGTGAGGTTTATAAGTCTCTAACTTCATTGCAACACTATAATCAAACTCTGCAATTTGAGCTGTTACATCTTTTGGAATATCAACATGAACAGGACCTGGACGACCAGAACGAGCAATATAAAATGCCTCTTTTAAAACACGAGGAAGATCTGCTGCATCGGTTACTAAATAGTTATGTTTTGTACATGGACGAGAGATACCAATAGCATCTATCTCTTGAAAACCATCCGTACCAATAAGACTCATAGGAACCTGACCAGAAACAACAACTAAAGGAATAGAATCCATATAAGCGTCAGCTAAACCAGTTACAGCATTTGTAAAACCAGGACCTGAAGTAATCATAGCCACACCAACTTTACCACTAGCTTTTGCATAACCTTCAGCAGCATGAATTGATGCCTGTTCGTGACGGTTTAGAATATGTTTAAATCCATCTTGTTTGTATATCTCATCATAGACATTCATAATAGCTCCGCCAGGGTAGCCAAACACTGTGTCTACACCCTCTGCGATAAAGGCTTCTATAACCATTTGTGCGCCGCTTATTTGCATGAAAAGTCTCCTATATAAAATTTGTTTTTTGAAAATTTCGTGATTATACTAAAAAAGAGTTATATTTAAGGTTAAAAAAGAGGTATAAAATTAGACTAAGATTAGACTAAGATTTATTTAGTCTAAAATTGAAGTAACTATCATGGATGGTCTCCACATACTGAGTGAACCTTGAGTTAAATGCTCTAAATTGAGCTTACTCTCAGGATAATTATCTTTAAAATAGTTATAAAAGTTCTCTATCTGATCTTGAATTCCAAAATTTAACATGTAATTTTTAATACCTGTCTCAATCTCATGTTGACTCACTCTTTTAAGTACAGCATTCTCTAGTTGAACCATATAACACCAACCAAACACTGTTCCCAAAGCCATATATTTTGAACTAATTTTCATATAGATTTTAAAAGCATTTTCTATACCTTTTGAATCTCCATCAACGGCAAAATTATTTGCTATTGCAAGATCATCATTCCATTGTTTTTGCAGTTTTTGACCATCTTCAGTCTCTTGTAAATCTTCTGCTTCTGCCATCATATTGTAGGCATTAACTATATCTTCTTCTTCTATAGCTTTAAAGAATTTTTGTTTTGAATCTATCTCTTTCATCAACTCTTTTACTTCTTCAGTAAAATCAGGGAAATCAGAAAGAATTCGTAACATCTTTATAGCTGCATGACTATCCCCATCTTGAATAAATTTTTGTGATTTTATATAGAGAGTATCTGCAAAATTCATCAAAGTATCATACTCAGAAAACTCTTGTAAAAAAGCATGTTGTTTGACAAGTTCAAAACAGATTTTAAAATCTTTTTGTCCTAAAGAGACACGAAAACGCTTATAAACTTCACCTTGAGTCAGAAGATCTTGAATCAGTTTTGTCTTATCACTTATACCTCTGTAGGGTGCTAAAATCTGTTTTGCATTCTCTGCACCCTTGGGTTGAAGAGCATATTTTTGGGCTTGTGCAAATGCTTTTTTCCAATTTTTTTCCATTGCTTTATATATGTTTGAATCTTTATATAATGGATATGTATTTGCTATAGAGTATGCAAGTGGTAGTTTTCCTTGCTTGGCAAGAAGAGTAAACTTAGAAAATTCTGCATAATCACGAATGACTTGTTGCATTATTCTATTTTTTGAAGGAATATTTTTAAAATGTTTAAAAAGAAGTATTGCCTTATTTTTATCTCCATTTTGAAGTGCTATTTTTGCTTTTGTGAGTGTATTTTCCCATAAGTTTGATACAAGTCCATATATCTTTGTATAAGCAAGAATTGGATTTGTATCAGAGGCCTTTTGTATAGCTTCAAACTCTTTTTTCATAAGTAGTTCTTTTAACTTATCTTGTCCTTCATAAATATCATAGTACATTAAAAAACCATCTGCGGTACCAATTATGAGATGATTATGTTCTTTATCAAACTCCATTGCTGTGATAGGAGATGTTATTTTTATATATTTTCCAGAGAGTAGTTCATATGTATTTAAATCATAAACAAGCACATACCCAAGAGCAGTTCCTAAAAATAAAAATTGTTCATCAGCACTCATTGTCATTTTCATAACATCATCATGAATGCCCTGTAAGCGTTCTATTACCTTACCTGTATGAATATTCCAAATAATAGCAGTAGAGTTCTTATCTATACTTAAGAGCTTGTTTTTATGAAAAAATGTAACATTCATTACAGGAGCAGCATGAGCTTTTAACTTAGCTTTTGGTGTCATTGTTACAAGATTAAAAAGGGAAATCTTTCTATCATAAGAGGCAGTTGCTACCCAGTTGCCATTTTCACTAAAAGCGATATCATTAACAGTATCTACATGAACAGGGAGTGTAAATACAAGCTTACCACTTCGGACATCTATCGCAAAAGTTTTACCATCATCACCACATGAAAACATATATCTTGAAGATGGATCAATTCCTACACAAGAAGCTTCACCATGGTGTCTATCTACACGAGTAAGCATTTTTTTTGTTTTTGTATTATAAAGCCGAGACTCTTTACAGTCAGATGTTAATGTAGCAAAGTATTCACCATCTGAACTAAAAGTGATAACTTCTGTTCTATATCTTAAATGATGAATATTTACTTTAAATCCATTTAACATCTCTAAACTTGTTTTGTTTAAAAACCGAATCGTTGTCTCTGAATCTACAACTAATAAAGAATCATCATCCAATATTTTTATAGATATGATTGGCTTTTTTATACTTTTAGAATTTATTATTTCCATAACGCAACTACTCCCTTAAGTAACCCTCTTTTTGAAGTATCTCTTTGATCTCTCTTTGATGCTCTTCACCCTTAGTTTCCATATGAACAGTAACATTTGCATCACCATAATCAAGAGAAACGGAGGTTCTATCATAAGCAATATGAACTATATTTGCATTAAGTTCTTGTAAAATTTCTGTAAAACGCATAAGAGAACCTGGTTTATCAACAAGAGTAACAGTTAACTTCATCTTACGACCAGATTTTAAAAGCCCTTTTTCTATGATGACAGAAAGGAGTGTAACATCCATATTTCCACCACTTAGAACTATGGCTATTTTTTTACCTTCTATTCCTTGTATTTTCTTATGAAGCAAGGCAGCTACACCAACTGCACCAGCCCCTTCAACAACAAGCTTTTGTTTCTCTAAAAGGTATAAAATTGCACTAGCTATCTCTTCATCATCGACACTAATTACTCTATCTACATACTTAAGTGCATAATCAAGTGTAACACTAGAAGTATCACGAACAGCTATTCCATCTGCAATAGTTCTTACACTTGTCGTATCTACTGCATGTTTTAAGTCATACGAGTTTTTAAATGCTGGAGCACCACTTGCACTTACCCCTATCACTTCTATGTTTGGATTGAGTTCTTTTACTGCTGTTGCGACACCTGCGATAAGTCCACCACCACCAATAGGTACTATAATTGCATCAAGGTTTTCACAGTTTTGAATTATTTCGACACCAACTGTACCCTGTCCTGCTATAACTTCTTCATCCTCAAAAGGATGTACAAATGTAAGAGAATTTTTCTCTCCATACTCTTTTGCATAAGCATAGGCTTCATCATAGTTTGAGCCAAAGAGTATAACTTCTGCACCAAAATGCTTCACACCATTAACTTTTGTAAGAGGTGTTGACTCTGGCATAATTATGACAGCTTTAATGTTAAATTTTGAAGCAGAGAGAGCTACACCTTGTGCATGATTTCCTGCACTAGCAGCTACTACACCACAATTTCTCTGCTCATCAGAGAGTGATGCTATTTTGTTAAATGCTCCACGAATTTTAAAAGCACCAGTAACTTGAAGGTTCTCTTTTTTGAGAAAAACTTCGCAGCCACTGATCTCACTAAGATACGGAGCAAAAGCCAGAGGTGTTTTAACCACTAACTCTTTTATACGTTCTTGTGCTTCATATATTTTTTTTAAATTTAACAAATACTCTACCTAATAATTATAAATTTTTATGTTCTACCATAGTACAGTGATTTTGAACAGCTACCATTCCAGCATCTTTTGCTTTTTGTGCTGCTGCATTGTTTACAATCTCTTTTTGTGCCCAAAATACTTTCACATCACCACGAGAAATACAAGCATCAGCAACAGCATCTAAAACAGCAGGCTTTCTAAATATATCTACCATATCGACAGAAAAAGGAATTTCTACAAGTGAACGATATACTTTTTCGCCAAGAATAGTCTCCTCTTTTGGATAAATTGGAACGATTTTATAACCAACACTTTGAAGATACTTAGCAACTCGATGAGAAGCCTTAGTCTCATCAGGAGATAATCCT
>Ga0256826_1001439_pt1 | contig 14772 bp, 18 predicted proteins | sample CV79metaG_FD_185975 | JGI IMG/M metagenome (GOLD analysis project Ga0256826, IMG submission 185975) | Hydrothermal vent microbial communities from East Pacific Rise, Pacific Ocean - CV79 | ecosystem: Environmental > Aquatic > Marine > Hydrothermal vents | place: Pacific Ocean: East Pacific Rise...
AAAGAAGCTTAAATAGTGAGGGAATGTTTATTTTCTTTTTCTTGAGGCTTAGACCTCTCTAATCCAACCTCCACCAATGAGTCTATCATCATCATAAAATACAGCTGCTTGACCAATAGCCACACCGAATACGGGTTCTTTTAAAGTTACATAAGCCCTATTGTCTTCTATCTTTACATTACAAGAGACTGCTTTTGTTCTATATCTCAATTTAACAGTTGTTTCAAACTCTTTTCTCTCACTAAACATATTTAGATTGTCTAAGACAACTGAATAACAAGAGAGTTCATCTTTTTTTCCCACTACTATCTGATTTTTCTCAGGGTTAATACTTAAAACAAAATGTGGATCATGAGCACCACGAACAGTAAAGCCTTTACGCTTTCCTATTGTATAATGCATATATCCTTTGTGCTCACCTACTACCTCTCCATCTTTATTTAATACTTCACCTGGATTATCAACTTGAACATAATCTTTTAACAGATCAGTATAAGTAGTCTCCACGAAACATATTTCACTAGATTCTGCCTGAGATGAAAAGGATTCTAATCCTTCTACTGAAGCAGCAATTTTTTTAATATCTACTTTTTTTCTACTACCTAATGGGAACATTAACCTAGGTAGTATTTTTTTATCTACATAAAAAAGAAAATAACTTTGATCTTTCGTATCGTCTTCAGCTTGATAAAAATACTCACCATCAGTTTTTATATAGTGTCCTGTAGCTAAATAATCTGCACCAATTTTATCAGCGAAGTCTATCATCTCACCAAATTTCATAGTACGGTTACACAAAGCACAGGGATTTGGTGTTTCACCTTTTTCATATGTATCTATAAAAGGTTGAAAAACCTCTCTTTTAAAACTATCTTGTAAATCTAGTACATGAAGTTTTACACCTATCTTATCAGCTGCTTTTTGAGCACGAGCTTGATGGATTTCATGATACCCTGGTTTAGAGTGAAGTTTCATATAGAGACCTTCTACTTCGTAACCATCTTCTAAGAGCATTAATGTGCTAACAGTAGAATCAACTCCTCCACTCATTCCAACTAATACTTTTTTTTTCATTATTTCCTCAAACTTGATAAAGATTTATAATAACCAGTATTTTTCAGACCAGCATCTTCTAAAACTTTGATTTGATTAGGAAGAGAGATTTCAATTTCATCAACTACAAAATCTAAATCATCAGTTAATTGAATTAACTCAAAATCTTCTCTATCAATCATTCCATCACGTAAAAGTTTATCTTCTACAAAAGCTAAAAGTGGCTGATAAAATTCACTTCCAACAACAAAAATTTTCACACCAGTTACTTTTCTAGTCTGAACTAATGTTAAAGCTTCAAATAATTCATCTAATGTTCCAAAACCACCAGGAAATATTACATATGCCATTGAATACTTTACTAACATTACCTTTCTTGAAAAAAAATAATCAAATCTTAACTCTTTACTTGTATATGGATTTAAGACCTGTTCAAATGGTAAATCAATATTTAAGCCTATTGATTCAACATCATGCTCATTTGCACCTTTATTTGCAGCTTCCATAATACCTGGTCCACCACCAGTCATTATATTATATCCACGAACAGCAAGTTTTGATGCTAAATCTGTTGCTTGTTTGTAGTATTTATTCTCTTTATCTGTTCTAGCACTACCAAAAATTGTCACAGTTGGGCCTAAATCACCTAACTCATCAAAACCTTTAACAAAGTCTGCAATTATCTTAAATACTGACCAGACATCTGCTGACTTAATATCTTTTATATATTTTTTAGTCCGTTCATTCTCTTTATCTATCAAAACTAACCTCGCAGCTGATTTAAAATATCTTTTTTAGTCCCAATTGTTGTAATCTGGACACCAAAGTTACCATCAACAATTACAACTTCACCTTGTGCTATTACATGATTGTCAACAAGGATTTCTAAGGGATCATTTGCTAATTGATTGAGTTCTATTACTGAACCTATATCCATATTTAACACATCTTTTAACAACATTCTTTTTTTACCAATTCGAACACGTACAGGAAGTTTAACATCCATTATCAAGGCTATATTATTCATCTCATCTTGACTCAGTGTTACATCGGTACCTTCACAGTTTGATGAGGATGGGGTAGATACACTTTCAAAATCTTCAACAATAGCTGTTGAATTATCTCCAAAGAGTGCATTGTTTATTTTATCATCTATAATAAACATTAACAGAGAGTTTAATGAATCTAAGTTAAATTTATAAACATACATTTTATTAAAATTTTCTAAACTTACTTCAGAATCATCAGCAATATTTTCTACACTCTCAACTGAAAATGAGAACTGAGGAAGTTCACTCTGTGCAGATAGGCTATTTGCTATTGCACCAAAGATATTTGAGACTATCTCTTTAGTTGCATCTATATCATCTTCATTTACATCTTCTCTGTCACTAGCCTCTTCACCCATCATCATATCAGATAGTGATGCAGCTAAATTAGGAGGAAGAGCTATCATCGCATCAGCTTCAATATCACCAGTAACTTTTAACTTTACTAGAACAATTGGAGGAACAATGTTTGAAATAATACTTAACTCTTGCTCCTCTTTTAACTCTAAAGAGGGAGCCATACCAACGAGTGCTTCTATGGTACCAACCGTTTCGTCTTCAAATAGCTTCATAAAATCACTCATTATCTTGCTCCTCAATTGTATCTTCTATAATTTCTTTAACACCAGATATTTTCTCTTTACGTAGATTTTCAAAATTTTCTAATGCACGTTTAACAGCATCTTTTTCAGTATCAACAATTTCTGTTATTTGAATAGACTTTCTAAAACGACGTAGGCCTATCTCACCTTTAAAACGATCTTTTCCATCAACAGAAACACTGACTATATCATTTGCAGCAGATGAAAGTCTTAAAACATCACCGACTTGCAGTTCAAGTATATCGGCCATTGTTAAATCAGCATCGCCAAGTGTTGCTTCAATATTAACCTTTGCCCCACCAAGAAGAACTTGGAGTTCTGTATTTCTACTTTTTTTGGAGCTTGTTTCATTAAGCATTAAGTCACGAGAAGCAAGTTTAGGTAAAACTGGTTCAAGTGCTATAACAGGGTAACAAATATTCATCATGCCAGAAGAGTGTCCGATAATAATCTCCATAACGACCATAACTACAATCTCATTTTGTGCAACAATCTGAACAACATTTGGACTTGACTCTTTGGACTCAATGGTAGGGTATACTTCCATAACTGGTCCCCAAGCTTCTTTAAGTGTACTCATCATTACACGTAAAATAGTCTCAAAAAGAGAAAGTTCTATATCTGAGAATTCACGACTTGCATCAAAAGGTTCACCCTTTCCACCTAAAAGTCTGTCAAGCATAGGAAATGCTATAGAGGGATTTATCTCTATTACCCCACTCCCTTCTAATGGTTTTACAGAAAAAACATTAAAAGAAGTTGGATTAGGAAGACTCATTAAAAACTCACCATAAGTCATCTGATCAACTGAATGCAGTTGAATCTCAACAATTGAACGCATGATAGATGAGATTTGAGAAGCTAAACTTCTTGCCATTTTATCATGAACGCCACGAAAAGCACGAAGTTGCTCTTTAGAGACTCTATTTGGGCGTTTAAAATCATAAAGAGTTACTTGTCTCTGAGGTAGTAGAGACTCTTCTCCACTCTCAAGGACATCATCACCTTCATCTTCTACAACATCCAACAGAGCATCAATCTCTTCTTGTGAAAGTATATCAGCCATATTACGTTCCTATACTCTCTTTAATTTTTTGAATAACCGATTTATGAATTTGAGAAATTCTAGACTCTGTTATCTCTAAAATATCACTTATCTCTTTAAGTGTTAACTCTTCAAAATAGTAGAGTTGGATTATCATCTGCTCACGTTCTTTATATGAAGAGAGTACTTTTTTAATAACTTCAACGAGCTCATCTTTTTCAACTTTTGCAAGGGCGGCACCTTCATCACCAACTTGAAGTTGATCATGAAGAGGCATTACCGTGTAAATAGTAGATGCGATACGGGCATCATGAACCTTCTCAATACTCTCTTCTAGTAACTCAGACAGCTCTTCATCTGTTGGTTCATCATCATGAGTTAATAGGTGTTCTTCTACAGCATAATCAATAGCCTTAACAAGTTTACGACTAGCACGGCTTAAGATATCTAAACTTCTTAAATAATCAAGCATAGCACCATACACTCTCTTTTTAGCATAACCCCAAAAAGAGTCGTTGATAGCTTCATCATATCTACGTGCTAACTTTATAAGTTCCTCTGTGCCTATAGCACTCAGATCAGAAAAATCGACACTACTTGGAAGTCTCTCTTTAAGTCTAAACGCCATAGCTTTGACAGCAGGAAGATACTGAATAGCAAGTTCATCTTCTTTATGTTTGATGTCTTGTGCATAAGCATTTACTATCATGCTTTTTCTCCTGCAGGCTCATCATTAGAGTTCATTTTAATAGCTATATCTGTAATTTTAATTGCAGAGTCTATCAATCTTTCACGTTTATTAATCTCTTTTACAAATATATCGAGTTGCTTTTCATGAGAATCACGAGGAAAATTATAAGACCTTGCCGTCAGTGTTCTATAATACATAGCAATGATAATATGAGAAAAAAGATAAAAGAATGTTGTAATTAAAAATGTATATAAGAATAGGCCATCAGCATCAAATGATTTTAGTATTCCGAAGATTATTCCTACGAAGAACCCTTGAACAGTAAAGAAATAAACAAAATTTTCACCTAACATCCACTACCCCAAATACTTAAAAATGCTGCATTAATCTTTTAAAGAGTCCTGAAAGACCACTTTCATTTGAAGATACTAGCACATTTCGTTCCAGCTTAGAAACAACTCTACTTACTATTGCATCAATATCTCTACTTGGTTGTGAAGCAGGATACTGTGCACAAAATAGGGCTCTCTGCTTTACTGACGATGAGACTTTAATGTCAGCATTTATTTTTCCCATCAACTGTAAATTCAAATCAGAGTTAATATTTGCATTTGCCACTTTTTTTATCTTCTCAAAAACACCAACAGCCTCTTTTTCACCCTTAACCTGATTCATAATCATACTCACATCATCACGAAGAGTTGCTATCGTTTTTATGGTTGCGTAAGCATCTGTAATTGCAGCAGGATCAGGAACGGTAACTACTATAACATCATCAGCAGCATTTAAAAACATCTGTATATGCTCCCCAATCCCAGCACCTGTGTCAATTATCATCACATCAAGTTTATCTAAGACCTGAGCTTCTTCCATAAAGCGTTCAAAGAGTGCCATGTCCGAATACTTCAGTATCTCATCCCCACTCTCTCCAGGAATTAAAATAAGATTTCTCGTAATTGGTATAAGTATGTCAGATACTGTTGCTTCACCTTTTAACACATGCAAAATATTTTTTTTAATTTTAACATTAAACATCACATCAAGGTTTGCTAGACCAATATCAGCATCAAAAATACCGACATTCAGACCTTTTTGAGAGAGTGAGTATGCAAGATTTGAACTAATTGTACTTTTTCCAACTCCACCCTTACCACTAGTTATAGCAATAAAGCGTGTTTTTTTAGACTTTTTACTTGAGTTTTTACTGTTTGATGAGACTAACTCTTCAAGCTTCTTTGCTTGATGACCTATCATACTTTACTCCTATTAAATCCATTAAGTAAACAATCAACTAAAAAATCACTACTTGCACAGACTAAATCTTCCGGAACTTCTTGTCCAACAGAGAAATAACTAATAGGTTTTTTTGTCTCATAACTCAAAGAAAATATATTTCCAAAGCCCATAGTCTCATCTAGTTTAGTAAACATCAAAGTATCTATACCAAGTGTTGCAAAATTATCATATGTAACTTTTAAGTCTTCATATTTAATAGAACTAGGCATTACAAGAACAACTTCCACCTCATACTGTGTAGTATTTGCACTTAAACACTCATAAATTTTTTCTATCTTGCCTTTGTCATAAGGACTTGAACCCATAGTGTCTATAAGTATATAATCACAATATCTGAGAGAGTCAAGAGCATTGGTGAACTCTGGAGGATCAACTACTGTTTCTATGCCTAGTTTCATCATTCTTGCATACTGCATAAGTTGTTCTACTGCACCAATTCTATAGGTATCTAAAACAACTAAACCAACCTTATATTTTTTCTGCATTAAAAAAGAGTATCTTGCAGCAAGTTTAGCTATGCTTGTAGTTTTTCCAACACCAGTAGGTCCTACAAGCATGATGACTTTTTTAGCACCTACATTAAGAGTTGGTTCACGACGAATAGGAACCATTTTACGTAAAATCGTTTGAAAGTAGCGTTTTACAGTCACTGAATTTTCACGCATTTTAAATGGCATATGCTCTAAAGTTATTTTCATTAACTCATCTAAGTGTGCTCTATTCATACCACTTTGTGATGCGAGTCTATAAATCTCAGCAAATTCTGATGGTATTTGAGACTCTATATCTGGAGATTTCTCATCCCAAAACATATTTTGAATGATTTTTACTTTATCTGTAAGTTTATTTATTTCAGCTTTTATCTCTTTTAACTCTTTGGGTTCACTCGTAATAATTGGTGATACTGGTGTAGATTTTGCTGATGGTCTTGCTTTTGGTGGAGTCATATACTGAGCTATTGGGTCATTTGCTGCAACAGAAGATATCTTCTCTATCTGTTTAGCAGCACTTGAGAGATCAAAAAGAACCTCTTGACTCTCTTGCTTGAGTGGTTGTTGCTCAGAAAGTGGTGTTGATGCTTTTTTATAGGTGCTTGGTAGCATAGACTCATCTATGCCAATTACTATCTCATAAAGAGCCTCTCTTCCTAATCCTTTTTTACGAATCTCTTTAGTTTCGATGAGCATTCCCTCATCACCTATCTCCATTTTTGCCTTTTTAAGTGCTTCTGATGGTGACTTGCCAGTAAAAGTTAAAATCTTCATACTTTTATACCTGAGAGTGGGATAAGTACACTTTCACGCTCAGACCAAGATGGATGTGGCAGTGTTAATTTTTCTGTTTTTATACTTAAGTTATCGAAAAAAATAATATCCAAATCTAATGTCCTTGGTGCATTTGCAAAACTTCTTTTACGACCAAATTTCTTCTCTAAATGTAGTAAATAGTTTAAAAAAACTTTGGCGTTCATTGATGTCTTAACAACAATAATTGAATTTAAAAAATCATCTTGGTCTAGATAACCAAAAGGAGGATTTTTTAAAATCAACGATGTTTGAAGTAGTGAAACTCGTTTTTCTCTCTGTATTGCAACAAACAGACGAATAAACCGGCGTTTAACATCTCCTACATTTCCACCTATACCTATGGTTGCTTGGTATCTATGAGGAGAGTTTTTTTTACTTATATATGGAAAGCGTACTGATTTGTAAACATTAAGTTTAGCATTCAAAGTACGTTTTATATGCATTTACTAAGCTTGTGCTGCTTGAGCTTTTTGCTGTGCTTCATGTGCTGCTCTCATCTCATTCATGATTTGAAGCATTCCTAGCATCGCTAAATGGTAACCAAATGGACCAAAACCAACAACAGATGAAGCACATACTGGTGCAATCATATTCTCTTTTCTAAACTCTTCACGTCTGTGAATATTAGAAATATGAACTTCAATAGTAGGGATAGCTACAGCTGAAATAGCATCACGAATAGCTATAGAAGTATGTGTATAAGCTGCAGCATTAATAATAATACCTTGAGCCTCACCATAACACTCTTGAATTTTGTCTACCATTTCACCCTCGAGGTTACTCTGAAAAAACTCTATTTCAACACCATTTTGCTCTGCTACATCTTTCATCTGAGCATGAATTTGCTCTAGTTTCATTGGACCATAAATATTTTGTTCTCTTACACCTAACATATTTAAGTTAGGACCTTGAATAACTACTATTTTCATTCATTTACCTTTTTTGAATCTTTAAAAAATACATTTTATCCAAACTTACTACATTTTGGGCTTAAGTCCTAATTTAATAAGGCAAAAAAGTGTATAATTTATTTTTAAAAAATAATATACAGAGATTAGAATATGCAAATAATAACACCCCATTTTATCTATCTCAGAGATAGAATAAGTACTAATTTATCAGTAGCATTTGACAAAACTATACAGAAAATAGCTCCATTTGAGAGACTGATAGATGAGTTTCCAGATGCCAAAATTACAACATTAAGAGAAAATTCACTCCTTATGCCAGGACTTATTAATGCACATGTTCACATAGAATTTTCAGGAAATAAAACAGCACTCTCCTATGGTGACTTTATGTCATGGCTCTACAGTGTTATAGAGAATCGTGAAGATTTGATAAATAAGTGTGGAAAAGAGTGTATGGACAGAGCTATAGACACAATGCTTGAAAATGGAATAACAACTTTTGGTGCAATAAGTTCCCATGCTATGGATCTTGAAGCCTGTGCAAACGCCAAACAAAATGTTATATTTTTTAATGAACTCATAGGTTCGCAAGCGACTATGGCAGATGCACTTTTCACAGATTTTACAGCACGATTAAATGCTAGTAAAGCTGTTAATCGTGAAGGTTTTACACCTGCTATCGCTATTCACTCTCCATACTCTGTTCATCCAGTTCTTATAAGAAAAGCACTAGAAATAGTAAAAGCTGAAAAACTTCCACTTACAGCTCACTTTATGGAGTCTCAAGCAGAACGTGACTGGCTGGATAAGAGTGAAGGAGATTTTAAAAGCTTTTTTAATGATCTTTTAAAACAGAAAGAGAATGTAAGTGATTCTCATGAATTTTTAGCAAATTTTTACGAGGTTCCAACACTTTTAACACATGGCGTTCAAGCAAATGAGAGTGAATTAAACGCCATTGCAAACGCCAAACACACCATCATTCACTGCCCTATTTCAAATAGACTTTTAGGCAATCCAACACTCAATATAAGAGCACTTAATGATAAAAAAATAAGATGGATAGTTGCAACGGATGGACTAAGTTCTAACTATAAACTTGATCTATTTGAAGAGATGAAAATGTCACTTTTTATGCACTCTTCAGCTCCTCTTCTAGGCTTTGCAAAAGCACTGCTTGATGGAGTTACCATTCATGCAGCTGAAGCACTTGGTATAAATGCAGGAGAGATTAGTGAAGGAAAAAATGCAGATATGATTGTCCTTGACTTAGACAAAGAGCCAAGTGAGGAATTGGCTATTCATTTAATACTTCATCGCTATAATATCTCTAAAGTTTACATCAATGGTAAACTAGAAAAAGGAACTAAATAAATGAACTTTCTAAAAAAACTATTTTTACCTATTACACTTCCAATGAAATTTATTCAAGATCATTTCAAGGCTATGATATTTTTACTCATACTTTTTTTAATCTTTGCACCTCAAAGTGAAAAAGATTTAACACCAAACAATCTTCAAGAGATTAACTTAGTTGGTCCTATTATGGATGCTAGTGAGATTGTAGCACTTATTAATGAAGCGGCAAGTGATGACAATATAAAAGGTGTATTACTAAGTGTAAATTCTCCAGGAGGTGCTGTTGCACCTTCTGTCGAGATAGCATATGCTATTAAACGCCTAAAAGAGAAGAAACCTGTAATTGCTTATGCGAAGGGGACTATAGCTAGTGGTAGTTACTATGCAAGTATTTGGGCAGATGAGATCATAGCAAACCCAGGTAGTATGGTTGGAAGTATAGGTGTTATCATGCAAGGTGCAGATTTAAGTGGTATTATGGAAAAGATAGGTATTAAAACACAAACTGTTAAAGCTGGAAAGTATAAACAGATAGGAACTACAGATAGACCATGGGCAGACTTTGAAGTTAATGAACTTAACAAAGTGATTCAAGGTACATATGATATGTTTAGTTCAGATGTAGCAAATGCTAGAGGACTTGACATCAAAAAAAGAGATATGTTTGCGAATGCTCATATATTTACAGCAGCACAAGCAAAAGAGATAGGTCTTGTAGACTCTCTTGGTGTTGAATATGATGCAAAAGCTAGAGTTGTAGAACTAAGTGGTGTTAAAAATCCAATATGGAACTCAGAAGATAAGTTTGATAAATTTATAAAAAAACTTTCTGCTTCAACTGCAGTCACTCTTCACACATATTTTCCAAATATGGTACTAAAATAAGCGAGATTAAACCTCGCTTACCTCTACTACCGCATCTATATTTTCAAAAATTCTTTGCACTCTCTCTTGCCAAAGAACACCAAACTCTTTTATATCTTCAGGTGAAGCTTCACCTGAACCTAATTTTTGCATCAGGTTCATCATCATTGGATTTGGTTTAACAGGCTCAGGATTGTAAGTTATATCCACAATTTTTCCTGTGTCAACTCTTGTAAATCTTGCTGAAGAGCTAATATCTGCATTAAAATGCATTAAAGAGTGACGTGCAAATTGACCTTGAAGACCTTTAAAACCACTCTTATCTGTAGCCCCAGTTATCTGAGAAATAACATTACCAATAACTCCAGCAACTCCCTCTTCTAAAGACTCTTCAAACTCAACCTTAACATTTCCACGAACAGCTCGTGAGTCAGGGTATAATGTTTTAAGTGCTTGGAGTGTTATGATGTAAGCCCCTGCAACTGTTGGACAAGAGTGCCCTGCTGATTTAACTACATCTAAATAGTTAAACTCATACTCACCCATGCTAAATGCACCTAGCACTTGAGATAATGGATCTTGTACTTTTATAGTCTCTATTGTATTAAAAAAATCTGGATAACTCATAAAATATTTTCCTTTTTAATAACTTGTGCACTAATAACTATCTCATCACTCTGAACTTCAAATGTATCATTAACACTCAGAGAAGATATATCTATAACCTTAGAGTTTTGTGAAAGTTGTGCAAAGCCTTTCTTTGTTTTAAATTTTGGGTTATTAGATTCTAACATCTTTTGTAAATTTAAAAGTTGATTTTGAGCAATATTTAGATTAGACTCTATTGCCTGAGGAAACCTTGATGAGAGATGTTCTAACTCTTTACTGAATCCCTGCATCTTAAATACTATACTTTGAGTATAAATCTCTTTAAGTTGTTCTATCTCATCTTTTTTTTGTTTGAGTTTTTTTTCTACTGAGTGTTGGCTATATGAACTCTTTATATGCTCTAACTCTTGGCGTTTAGCACTAATTTTGTTGCGAAGTATCTCTCCTATTTGCGATGAAATAGTGTCAAGTGTTTGATACAACTCATTTGTATCTGGTAAAATCATCTCCATTGCAGCACTTGGTGTTGGAGCACGCAAGTCTGAGACAAAGTCACTTATTAACCAGTCTATTTCATGCCCTACAGCTGAGACTATCGGTGTTGAAGCATGAAAAATAGCATTTGCTACTATCTCTTCATTAAAAGCCCACAAATCTTCTAAACTTCCACCCCCACGACCTATAACAATAATGTCATACTCTTTCGTATCAGCAACTATTATGGCGTTTGAAATGGCAGATGAAGCACTATTACCTTGAACAATAACATCATAAACATCAATCTCTAAAAGTCTATATCTACTATTTGCAACTCTTAACATATCTTGAAGTGCTGCACCTGTAGCTGATGTAATAAGTGCTAAACGAGATGGAAATTTAGGAAGTAATTTTTTGTGCTCTTGTGCAAAAAAACCTTGTGAAGAGAGTTTCTCTTTGAGTTGCTCATAAGCTAAAGAGAGAGCACCCTGTCCAGCTGGTTCTATGCTAAAACAGTTAAGTTGGTAAGAGCCACGAGGTTTATACAGTGTAATAGCTGCATTTATAATGACCTTCATTCCCTCTTCTAAACGGAATTTTAGTCGTGAAGCATTACCTCTAAACATAACACCACTCACTACAGAGGAGTTATCTTTGAGAGTAAAATAGATGTGACCTGAGTTATGAAAAGTAATACGAGAGAGTTCTCCCTCAACGAGGACTTGATTAAAACTCGTCTCTAAAAGAGTTTTAATCTGCTCGTTGAGTCCTGAGACACTAAGAGTATTCATAGAGTGACTACTCCTTAGTTTTTACGAGCAATAAGAAGTGTAGATATATCCATTGAAAAGCTTTTTGTATAGAGCATAGTAAAACCTGCAGCTTCAAGCTCTTGCTGCATATTTGCAACTGTTGAAAAATCTTCTATAGAGTTTGGTAAATACTCATACGCTTCAAGATTTTTAGAGATGAACCCACCTACTTTAGGTAAAATTTTATTTGTATAAAAATTCATAATTTTACTTAAGAGTGAAGGATTCTCATTTTTCATGAACTCTAAGATAACAACAAGCCCATCTTTTTGAAGTACACGGTTAAACTCTTTAAGTGCAGCTTCACGTTCAACTACATTTCGGATACCATAAGTGATACTTAATATATTTGAAGACTCATCTTCAAGTGGAATCTCTGTAGCCTTAGAGATATGATAATTAAACTTAGGATATTTTTTTCGAGCGACATCTACCATACCAACAGATGGATCAACCCCAACTATCTCACCAATAGCTATACCAGATTTTTCAGCACGATCACGCCAGAAGTCCATCATATCACCAGTACCACAAGCAACATCAACTATTCTATCTATTGATTCTTTAGCTGAGAACTCATAAGCTAAATCACAAGCTTTTCTTCTCCATGATTTATCTATTCCCATACTCATAACACGATTTGCTGTGTCATAAGTAGGTGCGATATCATCGAACATTGATACTATGTCTTCTTGCTTTTGTCTGTTTTGTTTACCTGTACTACTCATAAATTTATATCCTTTTCATCCACATAATTATATCTTCATCTTCTTTTTCTATATTTAAAATAGCGAACTTATCTTGTAAATTTTTAAAACCATTTTCCCCACCAAAGCTAGGAGCTACATAAGCTAGATAATAATCTACAATATGACGAGTCAGTTCATACATTTTTGAACTTCCCTCAATCATAATATTTTTGTATGCTTTACATTTGTCAAGATTATCACAAATAAAAACTTCTCTGCCCTCTACACTAAAAAGAGGTATATCTTTGTCAAATTCTTTGACCTGTGATAATATCAGAATATCGGGTGCTTTTCCATTTACAAGTCTTGCATCAAGTGTTGGTCTATCGGTTCTTACTGTATTTCCACCAATTACTAGTAAATCACATACATCACGCATAGCATGAACATTTTTACGAGATTTATCTGAGCTGACAGTACCATTGTCAGTAGTTCCATTTAAACGCTGTGCCCATTTGAAAAAGACAAATTGCTCTTTTTGCCAAGAGTTAAAAGGAAAAACTAACTCATCACACTCTTTTTTTAATAGTTCGCTATAAACAAGACAATCATTCATATTTAAAATCATACTGCCAGCTTTCGCTTGTGGATTTATATCATTAGAACCTACATAAACTTCTTTTATACCTAAATCACTGATGAGTCTTGCACATGATGGTGTTTTCCCGAAATGTGAACATGGTTCAAGAGTTGTATAGAGAGTTACATTAGTAAATATATTTTTATGATTAGATTGTAAATGGGTATGAATATCTGCCGAATTACTTAATGCTAAGATGTAAGCATCATCTGTTAGTTTATAGTATGCAGATTTAAGAGCATTTACCTCTGCATGGGGTCCACCTGCTTTATGGTGTGCTTCAACAGCTAAAATTTCGCCATTTTCTCCAACTATTACACAACCAACAGCAGGATTTGGAAAAGTTAAACCTTGATATTTCCAAGCCTCTTTGAGAGCTAGGCTCATAAAGAAGTTGTTATCTATAAGCATCGCTACTTATTACCACTCAAAGTATGTTTTAGCTTTATGTATGTCGTTAAACTCTACTTCTACTGTCTCATCTTCTGTTTTAACAAAAATTTTAGAACCTTCTACTTTTGTTAAAACTCCTCTTGTTTTCTCTTTACCTGAGTGTAAAAGAGAGACTTTTTCACCAATACTCTTTTTAAAATGACTAATATTTACAAGTTTTCTCTCTATACCAGCAGTTCCAACTTCAAGTCTATAGTCTCCTGAAACAGGAGGAGTTACATCTAAAAGAGGAGAGATTAAGTGAGTGAGTTCCACACAAGTATCAAGACTAACACCCTTGCGTTTACCATCTTCAACTTCAGTTGAAATAACACTTATTCTATAGATGGTCTCTTCAGATTCACTTACAATGACTGCATCATAAAGTTCTAAATCAACAGACTTTACGATTGATTCTATATCACTTTGTAGGCTCATACTTCTTCCTCTTTTTTATCTTTTGCTATTTTCTTAAATAACTCATCTATATTTTGAGCCTTGGCAAGTTGCTCATCAAACTCAAATGTAAACTTTGGACATCTATACCATCCCTGATCTTTGAGACAATAAGTCTCAACAATAGGACGTGCTTTTCTTAAAAGTTTAAGATAGTCTCGTTTCTCTTGTTCTGTTAATTCATGAGGATTAATGTAAACTTTTGCATCACTTTTACCACGAGAACATACAACTTCTAAAATATCTAACTCATGAAGTCTTTTGTCATTCATAGCACCAAGTGCTTGGGGGACTAACTCTAAGAGAACTGACTCAGTTCTCTTGAGTTTTATTTGTGCTTCTGTCATGAGTCTATAACTCTACTTTCTGCTCAACTTTTTTGAATGTTTCAAGAACATCGCCTGGTATAACATCATCATAACCACTGATAACAACACCACACTCATAACCGTTTCCGATTTCATCAACATCATCTTTAAA
>Ga0256826_1001440_pt1 | contig 14760 bp, 14 predicted proteins | sample CV79metaG_FD_185975 | JGI IMG/M metagenome (GOLD analysis project Ga0256826, IMG submission 185975) | Hydrothermal vent microbial communities from East Pacific Rise, Pacific Ocean - CV79 | ecosystem: Environmental > Aquatic > Marine > Hydrothermal vents | place: Pacific Ocean: East Pacific Rise...
AAAAGATTTGAATAGCTTTGATTGTTGATAAGGTTAGAAAGGTTAAATAATGCCTCTGTAATGGTATGTTTTAAAGGGTGTTTAGAGAAAGTATCTAACATAGTAAGAGTTGGGATTGGTTTAGATGATGGCTTGGTAAAAATGCTATCACCAACTTTTATTAACTCCAACCATACACCTTTTAAAATAAACTAATGCAGTTCAACAACACCTATATTAAATCAAATATACACCTTCTCTTGGAAAGTTCAATAGAAATAAAGGGTATGTAATAGCCCCTATTTTATTTCAAAAAATTAAAATCATGTATCCTTGGGACTGCAACCATATAAATCCATTTTTTCTAAATATCCTTAATAATTGAAACTTCAATGATAAATAATTTAAAATCAACAAGATGGAGAAGAGTATGACAAGACGGCAACTTATAGCGATAGTAAATCAAAACTGCAAATTCACAAACAAGGAAGGAGTTGAATACATACTAAAATTATTAGAAGAAGCAATTATAGATGCACTCATTCAAGGACATACAATCAAGCTAAATGGCTTTTTGAAATTGGGTGTAAAACAATCCTCTTCAAGAGAAGGTAAATTCAAAGGAAAAAAATGGAAGTCCAAATCTAAAACAGTAGCTTACGCAAAAGTTTCTCCAATTGTTAGTACCAAGATACAAGAGCATAAAGAGACCAATTGGTTAGATGTGTTCTTAGCCTATCCAGAAGAAGTTCAGCATGAATATTACAAAGAAGCTCAAAGGCAAATTGATGCTCAAAAGGAGTAAAGTATATAATAATTTTTAGTGAGCAATTTTAACCAATTTTTGTTTATAATACTATTGATATATTATGTAAGGTTAATTGAATGGGAAGAAGTTTAAACAGTAAAGAAGATGAGTTTAATGACTATATAAAACAATTTGAAAATTACACTGCATTCAACTCTAGTGACTTTGACCATGACAGTGAAGTAAAAGAGTTATTTAGTTTTTATCTTACTATGAATAAGTACAAACAAAAAAATGACATTCAACTTAAAAAGCAACTGAGAAAATACTTATTATCAGATAGAACTAATGAATTTAAAATCACAAAATATTTTACTGCTAGAAAATACATAAAAGAAGATTCTGAAAATCACTCAAAACATTTTAATGAAGTCCAAGATGGATATGCTATTCAAAATATATTGAAAATATCAAATCATACTTTAGCTATAAGTTTGTATGACCCTTTATATTATGAGTTAGAGCCTAATCAATATCTTTCCCCTGAAACAAAAGAACAATTGACAGAGCCTTTAATTGAAGATAATCCCCAAGAAGTCCTAAGAAAAAAAATAAAAAAATGGCATCAATATAGTATTGCTCTGGATAAAGCAAGAATCTTCATTAAAGCAAGATACCCAAGTTGGAGTAAATTAGACAAGGGACAAAAGAAAATTGCAAAAGCAAAACTTTTTCAACTTATTAAAGAGCTTAAAGAATTTGGCACAGATGAATATAGCATTATGGCTATTGAAGATATTCTAAATAGTGGTACAGCATTAAACCAACTATATGAGTTAGAAACTAAAAAACTATTGAGTTTAAAGCTTCCTCATATTACTTCACTTCAAAAAGCACAACAAGTCACCCAATATCTTATAAAATCAAGTATATAAACCTCTATTGGTTAATAATATAGAGTAAATTACTACGAATTCACATAAGCTATTTCTTATATACTACTTAAAAATGGGTATTATTATAAATACCACAATTAGCAATACTACCTACATTAGTGCCTTATAACAGGACTTTCCAGCATAATATACATAGATTTATCTAACCACATACCCTTCAAAATATAATATAAGTAACTATCCCCTGAAATAGGCTTACAAAGGAGATTTATGACTATTTATCAACCCTAATTACTTCATTTTAGCCCCCTAATAATGGGTTTTAAACCTACTTTATAAACTAACACTATGACTTAACAAAATTAGTTTAGGAGGCTTAGCCTCTGGTTTATCAAAGGAGATAAAATGATTACACAGAATGCAAACGCACAAAGACAACTTATTAAAGTTATAGCGAAAAACCAAGGTCTATCAAAATATGATACTAAACAATTGATTAAAAATGCTGACTGGAACGAAATCAATTCGTTACAAGTTATTAGAGAATGGAATTGTAGTGTTAAGGGATTAGGATTACCAAGTCCTAAAGCAGTAGTCAAAGAAATGAAAGCACACAGAGCATTGATTCATAAACTACAAGAAGATTTCATTATTGTTAATGCCAATAAAATGAACTGCGATATTCATTCATTACCTATATCGGAACAATATCAAGGTACAGGTGCAGCTTTTAGAATATTTGTAGAGAACTTTGTAAAAGCTGCTTACTCAACTGGAGATTATGCTCAAGGCGAACTAGACATTGCTACGATTGTAATAAATACCGTTGGTTACCAAAATAGCCCGACCAAATTTTTAAAAACAATGACTAATCAAACTATGCAAAGATTGAAGAAAAAAGAAATTGCTATAAAAAATCAAGATTTAAGTCCAGAGAAACAACCATTGCAATTAATCGCAAAAGGAGAAACACAAAATCAAATGGACCTTGGTTCAAAATTATTACATCGTGCTAATTCAAACTATATTTTTGTAAATGAAGCCTATACATTTTTTAAACAAAATGAGAAAAAGCTACATAAAAGAATCAGTTCTCAAGTAGATAAAAAATTACAAAAAATGGAAGATATTGCACCACCATTTTTAATGCAACATAATAATAGTTATTTACTTGGATTATCTTATGTTTTAGACTTACAAAATGGAACTACTCCTTACATTACTAAAACTCATAGCATAGGTATTAAGGAATTAAAGAAATATATAGACGATAAAAATTTTAAAATATTTTATAGAAAGCTGCTTATTGTTTTTACTTTCTATAAAGAAAATCAAAATTTCTTAGATTGGAATAATCAAGAAAGAATTGAAAACATAGATTTATTGCTCAATATAGAAGGAATAATATTAACATATTTCTTATGTCGAGAAAAAAATATGACTATGTTGAAAATTCAATCATTTTTTTCAAAAATTATTAATTGGGAATCAACTATTGTTTCTTTCTCTTCTGCTTTGAACCCTCAACAAGAACGTATATTTAATCAGATTAAAACAGGGATTAAGTATTCAAAAGAAAAAGAAGATGCGACAAGAAGTAACTCTCAATATACAAAATCCAACCATCGCTACAATATTTTAGACGATATGAAAAACAATATTAAAATTAAATATGTAAGCGGTAAAGATGGTAAGCACTCCGAACATAAGTCACCTATACAGCATATAAGAAAAGAACATTATAGACAGTATGGGAATAAACGAATATTTATTAAGGAAATGATAGTTGGAGAAGTAGCTTAAAGTGCCTTTCGAGGCACTTCACAATTACTATCTTTAAGCATATATCAAATGTGTTTAATGGTGGCAATACAAAAATTAACACCAGTTCAGAGGAGAACAATATGGAAGCAACAGTTAATACAGGTACACAAACAGTAGCACTTACAAAAGCAGAAAACGGTTTAGAGAAAATGGAAACTGAAAACTCAGAGCAATCAACATTACACAAAAATGATATTGTAGCGGCAACGATGCTTGAAAAATTTGGTCTATCATTTAAAGATGTTAGCGATAAGCATAGACACTTAAAGGTTTATAACACTCAACTAACAAATAATGGATTTAATTATCCTGGTGGAAAATATGAACTAGCACCTACTGTTAAACAATTAATTCCTTCTGACATCAATAACTTTTATGATGTTTGTGCAGGAGCTGGGACAATGGGAATCAATATTTCCGCTAAAAAGATTATTCACAACGAATATGATGGATGTCTTTTTGATTTAGTGAAAAAATTATCAACTGGTACAGCTGAATACAACTATGAAAAGGTGCTAGAGACTGAAAAAAAGTATGAACTTGATGGATTAATTCCAAAAAAAGATATGATGATTACTACTTTAAATAAATTTCAGTGGTCTAATGAGCCTAAGCATTTGAGCTTAACAGATTATCAAAATTTCTCTAAGACATTTTGTATGAAATGCTTTAATAGATTTAAGAAAAGATTTGAATCACTTAGAGAGGATTTTAATAACAGTAAAAATAAGCCTTGGTATATGTATCTGCTTATGCTTGTATATTCATTTGACCATACTGCTAGATATGACACTAAGGGGAATTTAAACAATACTTTTAATGATAGAAAATTTAGTAATAGTTTAAAAGCAAAACTATTACTATTTTCTAAAAAACTTATTGAAAATAAGGACAGATACTCTTTTCGAAGTCAAAGCTATGTTGATTTACTTAAAAATATTGTATTTGCTGAAAATGATTTTTTCTATTTTGATCCACCATATTATATTACTAGCAATGAATACACAAGACGCTATTGGGGAAAAGAAATTGAGATTGATTTTTTACAACACCTAAAAGTATTAAATGATGAAAAGGTAAATTTTGGACTCTCTAATGTGATTTTCCATAAAGGAAAAGTTAATACTATGTTAATTGATTTTATCAATGATAACAAATTATATGTTCATTACTTACCTAAGTCATATGATGGAACAGCAAAGACAAAAAGTAAAAAACCAACAGTAGAAGTATTTATCACAAATTATCCAACCATTGCTTGTCCAAAGTTTCTTAAAGTGCCAATGGAATATGACAAATCTAAATGCTCAACAACCTTAATTCAAGAATTTAAATACAGTAGTGATTTTATCCAAGGTAGATTGGTTGATTTTAAAGACGAAGAACTATTTGGAACTACTAACTTTCAAGCAGCAGAAACAGCCAAGGTTAAGGCTTATGAGCATAAAGAAATTGCTAAAAAATCAACTCTTACTGAAATTACACACAGAAAACAAGCCGCTTATAGCTACAAGGTCACAAAAGCTAAAAATAAAGGTGTTAAGGGAGGTTATGGAGAGGCATTAAAAAGAATGGGAGTTAGTAAAAATACCGCTCAACTCCATCTACAGCTTATCAATGATAAAAGAGTAATGGTATTAAAAGATTCAGAGCTTCTGAAAATTCCAAACCTAACTTATACTAAGCTTCTTAATATGACGAAACTTAACGACGACGATTTTAAAAGTGTTGTAAATAAAGATACAACTATCTTACCAAGGATTGCTAAGGAAAAAGCATTTCAAACTCAAGCTAACAAAGATAAGGCTAATAAAGTTGTTGAAAATGAAACAATGGTTGTTGAAACTGAAATTGTTGATAACTCGGAAACTGTTACAACAGAAATTATTTCAAAGGTTGACGATTCTGTTAAACCTGCTTATAACACATTATCTGATGAGCGAAATAAAGAAATTGAGAGCTTAGATATTGATGAGGCTAAAAAACAACTTACTATGTTAGAAAGTGCTGGATGGTTGATTTTGAATAATACAACTCATGCACAAAATAATATTTTTCCTTTTAATAGGGTTTCTTAAAAACTACATGCTTTAAAATGTGTGTGGTTTTTGAAATAATGAGGGGTTAAAATACTTCACTCAGAGGACGGTAGACTAAAATTAAAAAAAGGACACATATGATTATAAAAGAAGAATTAGCACAGGAGGAGTGTAGAGGTCTAAATAATCGCTTTATCGACAAACAGGCTCTTACTCCTAATTTGGAAAATGGGGATGGAGTGTTATTGAGATATAGATATAAATATTGCAAGGAATGTTTATTAGATAAGCAGTATCTCCATAAAGAAGAGAAAGAGTATGTGGAATATATTGAAGCATACTATCCAGAATATGCAGTCTAAGAAGATATTATATGAAGCTACATAAACATTCAAACAACCCTTTCAAACAATTCACATAAGAGCCGCCAGGAGCCTTCAAAGAGTGAAAACGATGTTGTCATGGTTGAAGAAGATTTAAACGGTTCTGGAGGTGTTTATGTGGTTCTTAGTGGGTTACTTATAGAACGGTTGTAAGTGATGCTGTTGAGAGTGAAAAAGTGAGAACGGTTTCGTCAACCTACCTCTTTATCTGATGAACACTTACTACCAAAGATATTCTTATTATATTTAGTTACTTAGTCTTATGAAGTTTTCTTCTAAGCTAACATTCACATTACGGTTTTTTTTCTTTAAATAAATAATTTTATCTTTAAATAATTCTCTTTCTTGAATAAGTTTATTGATTTCCTTTTTTTTGTATTCTAATTCTTTTTTTATCTTTTTATTTTCACTAAGTATTAGAGTTGAAATCTCTTTATCAATTAAATATATTTTATCAAGATAGTCTTTTTCTTTTTTAAGCAATGATGTTACAGTCAGTAATTGTCCTTTACTCTCACTTTTATTATTTTCTGTTAATTCACTCTTAAATATATAATTACCTATTATAAATAATAATAAGAAGACCGTGATAATTCCATACCACCAGTATTGATAACGTTTTATTTGATTCTTTAAATATATTTTATTATCATCAATAATTGGTTGAATAGTATCATTAATTTCGGCTTCCATTATAACTTTCTTATAATTAAGTATTAGTATCTTTTTTACATTGCCTGTTGATGAATCAAATCTAGTTAATAACTCTTTTTTAATTGCCACAAACCATATTGAAGTTATGACAGATAATAGTAATACAATATATAAATATGTATTCGAAAAAATATTATCAACTCCATTATTCTTAAAACCATTAACAAGTACAACGGTCAATAAGAAAGTCAATAAAACCAAAATATTATTTTTAAATGTATCTAAAATCTCGTCAGCCATTTTATAAGTTTTAGAGCTTAATTCAACAATAAATTCTCCAATTTTATTTTTAACTTCAAGATAACTTTGAATATTACCATTTAAATAGATTTTATAATTTGATTCTATTGCATCCCATACTTCATCATCGAAGATTATATGACCATTGCTATCTATATGTAAGGATAGAACATTTCTAACTAAACCAACCTTGTCAGAGCTATTTCCTCCTTCGTAAGCCCAACTAAATATTTTATATAATAACTCGTTTTTCTTGACTAATTCATCAATATCTAAATTATTTTCTACAATAGTTTTGTATCCATTAATCTTGAAACTTATATCTCCAGATTTAACATTAAATGTATTTACAATAAAAGCCAAAGATAGCAATGATGTGATTTTATTAAATAAATCATTTAGTTTTGAATTCTCTGATTTTTTAATTAAAAAGAAATCACTTGGTAATAGCTCAATATTTATATTTTGTATATGTGAATTTTCTTTAAATAATTTTAATTTATTATCTCTATTTACTTTATGTATATTCGTACTATTTAAATCCTTAGTTGCGGCGAACAATATACTTTCTGTCCTAAATTGTTTTATTTCTTGAAACACTTCAAATTGCATATAGTTATCAATTTTCACAGAAATTAAACTTATAAAATCAAAAATATCACTATCTTCACAAAAATTTATGAAATAGTCTAAAAAATAAATTGATATTATGGAGTTCTTTAAAGTCTTTGTTATTTTTAATTCTAACTCATAGTGATCTTCTTCATCTTCCTTATGTTCTGTTATATGGGCTTTAATGTCATTTTTTAGATATTTGACATTACGGATGCTATTCCCATTTATTTCTAGTGAAAATTCAAAACTATCTCTATCTGATATTTTATTAACTAAATCATATAAATTTAAAACATACTGCTCACAAAGGTCATCTTTTTCTACTTTTATATGTACATTATCAATTGTTTCAGTTATCACAACATCAGAAAAATTATGAAGTTTAAAAAAATCGTATAACATTTATTTTTTTCTTTCCTTTAAAATAAAGTTTTTATATCCATCTGGTGAATTAATCACAACCAACTTCCTTCCATCTATTGTTTCTTCTGCCCAAATTTTATCTTTGATATTTAACATATCTTCATCATACTCTATGTTTATCTCAGATGATAATGGAACCTTAGATTTTTTAAAAGATACTGCTGAAGGTACTAATGTAAAATGAGTATCAAATTTTTTCTTAACGGGTAACTCTTTTAAAGATTTTAAAAGCTTGTCTTTTTTATCTAAAAACTTTTCATTCTCTGGAATATAATCTTCAAATATGTTTGTTATAAATTCGTCATATTTCATTTCACCAGCTTGTTTAAATGCACCAATTGTTGAATTTCTTAATATTGTGTAATCCGAAGGAAAATCTTTTTTATATCTATTTAAAACTTTTATTACTTCATCACTAGATTCTTTTGTATTTAATTCATCATCTCTAACCACTTTTAAAGCAAGAAAATCATGCCACCAATATTTAGAAGCTTTAGCATTAGTATCATAAATATTTATTTCAGATGGTAGACTTGCAATAAATGAGATACTACATGCTTTATAAATCTTATTTGCTATTGACAATCCAACTTTTAATTTAAAATCTGCTTCATCTAAAAATTCCTGATGTTCTATCTTCACACCTAGATAAAATATATTCTCATTTTCTTTGTATAAGAATTGAAGAAAACTACCTTTTTTAACATGTCCATTACCTGCTGTGCCTAAATGACCATATTTTTTATCTGTTTCTATTTCAACATCCAATAACTTCTTCGCCAAAATAAGAGACGACGGATTATCTTTTAATACTTGCTGTGTGCCGTATGAAGTTAGAATAGTTTTAAAATCTGTAATCTCTCTTGCAAATTCATATAAGCGTTTTTGTTCTTTATTTTTAACTTCATTTAGCACATCTGATAGGTAGCCTTCTAAATCAGAATGATCTAAAATAGGAATATTCTTACATTCCTTATTTTCTATATTTATCTGATGCAATACAGTACTTATGATTTCACGACCTGATTGTTTTTGTATTTCTGCAGCCATTGGAGATACCAACTTTTAATAATTTTGTTTACATTATACTAGACATATATTAAAATTGTATAATATAAAACTATTTACAACTCAATTACTAAAACTGAAATTATTTAAGCTACATATTCAAATCAATAAAAAACACTCTCTAAGAGCCACCAGAAGCCTTCTAAGGTTGAAAATGACCAAGGAGTTGTTAATGAAGATTAAATGCCCCTAATAGTATTTAAAACGCTTTCTGATGTTGAGACTGTTCAATACTTTGTCATTCACCTATGGTAATTTTTTTGAGTCGACTGAATGATTGTGGGGTGATACCAAGATAAGATGCAATGTGATATGATTTTACATTCTTAAAAACAGATGGATTCTCTTTTAACAAACGTTTAAATCTTTGAGGGGCATCTTCACTCATTATAGAAAGCACTCTTTTGTAACTAATAGCATATGCATTATAGGTTACCACTCCAAGACCGCTAGGGCATTTATTGGCTACGATGTTTTGTTAGACTTTCTGTTGAGTTGGCATCTTTTTACCAATCCATACTGAACTTACGACTAATATTGCAAATACAATCATTTGCCAATCAATAAGTAATATAAATACATTTATAGCATATTATATTAAATTTGATATAATCTTAAAAAATAAACTTGGATACACATGCAAATAAGTGAAAATTTTTTAGAATTAATTATGCACGATTTTACTTTAAACAAAGCTCAGTTTAAAATACTTGGTGAATTATATCCCCCATCAGCAAATTGGGATAGTATAATGCTTAGTAAAAACATATCAGAAGAAGATGCTAATCTACTTATCCTTTTAAAAGGCAAACTTGCATTAAAAGCACAAAGTCAAATTATAATTAATTATCAAAATATGATAGAATTTAATAAGATTAAGTCTAGCACTGAAGTGCAAAAAAATAGTACCTCTCTTGAGATTAATGAATCATTAAGAATATTTTGTGATGGGGCATGTTCTAATAATCCAGGCAAGGCGGGAAGTGGTCTTGCTCTTTATTATGGAAATAATCAGCCAATACTTATATATGGTGAATATGAAGATTATGGAACAAATAATACTGCGGAATTAAATGCTTTATATAAAGCACTTATTATTGCGTCAGAATCTAAATCCAAAAGTATTATTATATATTCAGATTCAAAATATAGTATTGATTGTATTTCAAACTGGGCATATGCTTGGAAAAGTAAATCTTGGACCAAAAAAAGTGGTGAGATAAAAAACTTAGATTTGATTAAAAAGGCTCATGAACTTTATGATGATATTAAAGAGATGATTAGTATCGAACATGTAAAAGGTCACTCTGGGATAGAGGGTAATGAGTTAGCTGATAGAATGGCTCTTAATGCCATTTCGTCAAAGTCTAAAGATTACCTAGAATATACATATGAAAATATAGAGGATGTACTTTACTGAAGCTAAATATTTTCACCATTTAACAGTTCCCACTTTTCACTACGTGATAAAATAGAATTTTCCACAATAGTAGGATGTTTAATATAAAAGTCTTTTTCGATTGTCAAAAATTCATTATTATTTTCAAGTATTTTAGACTTATTTACTTTAAATGATTTGCCATCAAAAAATACTGATAGAAATCGTGTTGAAATGTTTCCATTTTTTAAGAGCATATCAATAAAAACATTGCCTTCGTACTGAATTTGCTTTAGTTTTTGAATGACATCAGTATCACTTTTTAAGGATGCATTATAGGTAGATGCAATCAAGTACACTTTCTTCTTTGAAAGTGAAAAATAAAAATCACCTTTACGAGTGAAGTTCATCACTAATATCCTCCATTAAATCTATACATTCTGTTAATATTTCAATCGCTTGTTCTTTTCTTTCTATAGTGCGAATATCCATAATATCACTTCCTAAATGAAATAGTCCGTGCCTTTGTTTGTTAAAGAATGTATAGCAATCACCAAGTTTAGTTTTGGTGCTTTCATTTATTGTTATTCCATTTTCAGTTTTAAGTTTAAATGAATCAGTAGGAGACCAATGTTGAAACATTGAAAATCCATCAGTCTTTTCATACTCAAAACCATTGTCTTCCAATACAACAATAATAACATGTTCTAGTGTCTTTAAAGCAGGGAAGACCATTATAGTATAATCGGAAAAGTTGGCATTAAGTTTAATTAATTGTAATGATGATGTCATAATACTTTTAACTTGTATAGGGAGTTTTGGTCCAATTTTTGGTAAATGTTCGTTAATTAGAGTGCTAGAATCTTCTAGCTGAATAGTTTCTACACCTTTTAATACATGACTTAATGCATCATATCCCATTTCAGTTAGTATGCTAATAATGTATGTAAAAAAGCCTAAAGCTCTTCCTTGAAGTAATAATTTTGTTGAATTATAGTAATTAAATGTAAACTTACCTTCTTTTTCTTTTTCAAGAACATATGACATTCCACCTGAAATTTCTCTTTCTTTTAAGTTACTAGAATAGTCTTTTTTAACTCTTTCTAGTAAAGTATCAAAGTCTTCTTTAGAAATTTTAATTGATGCATTGATTTTATCAATACTGCAAAGTATAGTTTTTATCTTGATTGTTTCACAAACTTCATTTCCAAGTTGAGTATCTTTACCTTGAACCTGAAGAGTTGTAGTCCCATTGTTTTTATAATGAACAATAATCTTGCAAGTAGAACTACCTTTAATAATTTTATATTCAGATTTAGCATCAGAGTTAGAAATATTTTCAGTAATAATATCCAAGTCATTCAGACAAGAATTTATTTTGTCTCTGTTTAAGTTAAGTTCTTTAAAATTTGCCATAAACTTCATATATCCTTATTTATTTTTTCGAATTATATCATATTCTTGATTTGTGTTGATTTTGGAAGACTACATTTTGTTATCTTTTTTATGTAAAATTAACTTTCTTATATCTAACATTTCCTTGTGTGAAGTTTCCAATTTGAATAGATTGGGTAGGACAATGATGTACACAATGTAAACACATATCACAATTTAAATCAAATTTAATATATTCATCAAGTCTAATGTTATCTCGAGGACACTCATTTACACACTTCATACACTCTATGCATATATCCGTTTGGGAATAAAATTCAGGAATATATTTTGTATATTGAGAATGAAAATTTTCTTTTATTTTCTGTGGGATTAAAAATGAAAAGTATGTATACCATTTTTGGCTAATGACACTTTTTTTATTTTTAAGTATTTGAAATATAAATGTATCAATTTTTTTATCAATATTCCTTGAATGAAATAATTTTAATATTTTTTCATTCAAAGAGTTTGGTTTAGCAAAAAAAACTAAGGCATCAGTCCCTGGCATGTATAGTTCTAAACTTGCAAGTGTTTGTAAATCTTTTCTTTGGCTTAAGTCGCTTAACTCTTTGATAGATTCTCCGGAAGCAAAAGCTTTAGTACAAAAGAATGATATAGGTTTATTGGTATCTTTAATATTATTAATTAAATCTTTGACAAGATTTGGAGAGCTTAAATCATATATTGGAAAACCAATTATATACATATCACAACTATTTATATTTATGATTGAACTGTTAGTGATTTTTATAAAATTCACTTTATGATTTAATTTCTTAAATTTTTGGTTAATTTTTTTAGCTATAAATTTTGTATTTCCTGCACCTGAATAATAAAATAAAGATATATTCATAATCACTCCTAATTTTAAATGACTTTAAAGTCATTTAAAATATTATCTATTTTATTCTTAAAATAATGTTTATAGTGACTAATAAGTCATAATTGATTATAATTGGAAACTAAAAGGATAATTATGCCAAAAATCGTTGATAAACAAGTTATTAAAAAGCATATAATCACTTCAGCATTAAACGCTTTTCTTAAGTATGGGTTTCATAAAACAACCATGAATCAGATTGCACAAGAAGCAGATATCGCTAAAGGGACACTTTACCTTTACTTTAAATCTAAAGATATTTTAATATCAGATATAACATCTTTACATTTTAAAAGAATGTTAGATAAATTAATAGCAAAAGAGTATTTCCAAACACTTGATGAATTGTTATTTCATATTAAAAATGTCTTACTAATTAATGAAATGGAGAGTAAGTTTATACCTATTTTTTTTGAAGCTTTTGGCTCTCAGTTTTCATCTGAAGCCTTTATGGAAGATTATAAAAAATTATTTGACAAGATTGGACTATTCTACAGTGAAAATTTCAAAATTCTTATTAAAAACAAGCAAATCTCTGAAAAAATTAATCCTGATACATTGGGAAGAGTTCTTATGAGTATGATTGATGGAATTATTTTACATAAAGGTTTTTTTAAAATAAAAGAAAAAAAATACTCTATTATGGTTGATGATACTCTCAATTTATTTAGGATTGGATTGTGTAGATAACGGTCGAACACAAAAATCTGTTTTCTGTTCCAATCGTTTTAATATCTATCATGATAACATATCTCTTTGCAAGAGTGCATTTTTACGGCTGGGAAAACAGATTTTTGTTGCTGTGTTTTGTTATACTTTTTTTAATTTTTTAGTTATTTTCCCAGCAATAAGCCCAAAAATGATACTAACAATTACCATAGGTGCTAAATGTTCTAATTTATTTGGAATAATTGTTAAATTTATATACCATGGTATATTTAAAAATAAGACAATAAATATACTATGTAAATGTATGGATAACCCTGTGTCTGAAATGTAAATAATTACTCCAACACTAAACCAAAATATTATACTTTGTATTAACATTAAATTACTTGCATATGGGTCGCCAAAAGTTATCAGTAGTCCTTCTAAAACACCAAGTACTGCACCAACAATTATTGAATTTAACAGTTTTTTATTTTTCATGAATTTCCTTTAATCTTAGTAAATAATTTTGTTGAATATTCTTATCACAATATTTTAGAGAATTTTTTAAACTCTCTTTATTAAAATAGTATAAATTTTTATCTAAAAAATCAAAAACTATTTTCGTATCAACTTTATAAATATCATGCAATATCCATCCCACTGCTGTTTTTGCAAATCTCTCATCTCTTTTAATTAACACATTACAATTAGTGAAAATATTGTTATAATATTTATTGTTGTCTGTTAGTCCAATAAAAGCGACAACAGAAGCTCTTGCTTTCCATAAGTATGATTCATCTTTCCAAGTTGAAATAATATCAACAGCATCCATATCATATTTTTTAATTGTATTTGTTAGAACTCTTACACAAAACCAGTCACATATATTCCAGTCATAAATTAACTCTTCTTGAAATATGGTATTATATTGATTAATCATATATTCAAGTGACACTTTATCAAATAAGTAGTTTTGGAATAATAATATTCCAGCTAATTTATCTTCAGCTAAATCTTGCCTGAATAGTTCGACTGCTATTTCAGTTTGTTCTTCAAATGTTAAATTTTGTAGATAATGTTTGTACCATTTTTTTTGTAGATCTCTAATTTGTGGTATACCAACACCTCTAAAATTTATAACATTATTCATATATTTTTCCCACCATAATTTCTTTTTATCTAAAGAAATATCTTGAAGATCTGTTTGTAGTATATCTATTATCTTTTTCTTGTTTTTAGTTGTCATAAATTCCCTTGAGTTAAATATATAATTGATTCTTTTTTGATAGTATCATGAAAAGTGTATATTTAAATTAAACATTTCAAATTGAAATATTTAATTTTGGGCACCTTTTTTAAAAAGGTGCATGGCTTTCAACATATTCTTTGAATTTACTGTTAAAGTTCAATACCTTTTAGATTTATCTTTTGTTGTCATGATAACATTTGAACTTTGTAGTATAACGACTGTCTTGAGAAATACGA
>Ga0256826_1001441_pt1 | contig 14755 bp, 12 predicted proteins | sample CV79metaG_FD_185975 | JGI IMG/M metagenome (GOLD analysis project Ga0256826, IMG submission 185975) | Hydrothermal vent microbial communities from East Pacific Rise, Pacific Ocean - CV79 | ecosystem: Environmental > Aquatic > Marine > Hydrothermal vents | place: Pacific Ocean: East Pacific Rise...
TGATAGTAGATACACATTGTCACCTAGATGACGAACGATATAGAGAGGATATGGATGAGGTACTAGCTCGTGCTAGAGAAGCAGGAGTGCAGAGACATATCATACCAGCAGCAGACCCAGAGACACTAGAGAGAGCAGTAGAGCTCTCAGAGGGGTATGATGAGATATATTTTGCAGTGGGGGTACACCCATATGATGCTACCCTCTACGATAGAAGAGTATTGGAGAGATATATCACACATCCCAAGTGTGTAGCTGTCGGTGAGTGTGGGCTAGACTACTATAGACTACCAGAGGATGATACTGAGATAAAGGTAGAGAAGCTACTCCAGAGAGAGGTATTTATAGACCAGATAGCTCTAGCTCGTGAGTATGACAAGCCACTCATAGTACATATCAGAGACTCTAGTGTAGATGCTCAGGCTATACTAGAGGAGTATGCAGGAGAAAGAGGTGGAGTGCTACACTGCTACAACGCCGACCAAGAGCTACTCAAACTAGCCTCCAGAGGTTTCTACTACGGCATAGGAGGGGTGCTGACATTCAAAAATGCCAAGAAGCTGATAAATAGCTATCCACTCATCCCTACAGAGAAGCTGCTAATTGAGACAGATGGACCATACCTCACCCCTCACCCACACAGAGGGCAGAGAAATGAACCATCATACTGTAGACTCATAGCACAAAAGATGGCAGAGCTGAGTGATATGCCACTAGAGCAGATAGAGCAGATTAGCACTGACAACTGCTATAGACTATTTGGGGTATAACATGAGAAAGATACTTATCATTCTATCACTACTGACACTAAATATCTACTCCATAGGTATCCCAGATAGATACCCTAGCTGCAACTATGTACTCAGAGAGTTTGACATAGAGGAGACCTACGCGTATGAGCCACAGTTTGAGGAGTTTGTAGCCAAAAATGAGTCCAAATTTCAGAGATTTTACAAAAATTCAGTCAAAAGAGGCAAAGACTATATGCCTATGTTTAGTGATCTACTTGTCAAAGATGGGTTGAGTCATCTATTTGTCTATCTATCCATGACCGAATCGGGATTCCAAGCCAATGCCAAGTCCAACAAACAAGCAGCAGGATTGTGGCAGTTTATGTCAGCTACTGCACAGAGATTTGGGCTCAGAGTAGACAAAAATGTAGATGAAAGATACGATCCCCTAGCCTCAACAGAAGCTGCTATGAAGTATATACAGACTCTATACAAGGATTTCGGTAAATGGTATCTAGTGATGATGTCATACAACTGTGGTGAGGGTAGAGTAGCAAGAGCTATCAAAAGAGCAGGCACGGATGACTTCACCACTCTGATGGATGAGAAGGCGAAGTATATACCAGCAGAGACTAGACGATATCTCAAAAAAATCATACTACTATCTATGATGGGTGAAAAGATAGTAGAGAGTGATACACCAGAAAATATAGAGATCAAAAAAGAGATCATAGATGGTAAAGTACTAGTCAATATCACAGGTGGTACAAACCTAATGGATTTTGCCAAGCTCATAGATATGAAGCTCAATGAGTTTTTTGACCTCAATCCATACTTGACCGACTATAAAGTATCTGAAGATATATCTATCATCCAAGTGATGATACCAGCAGAGAAGTACCCTCTATACAAAGAGAGCTACTCACCACCAACACTACAAGAGATATTCAAAAAGAAGCACTATAGCAATCTAGTGTCCCATGTAGTCACCAAGACAGATACACTCAAGACCATAGCTAGGAAGTACAAAGCAACACCTATAGATCTCATCATCGCCAATCAGCTATCTAGTGAGAAGCTCAGAGTGGGTAAGCTACTAGTTGTGCCAGTGACCCAAGAGCAGTTTGAGAGTATGATTAAGTATTAGTAGCTTGGAGTAGCTCTTTTCTACACCATTTCAAAAATAGTCTATCTGAGTCTACTCTACTATCTATGGGCTCTTTGTGGGCTATATGCCTAGCTAGGATATGAGCCATCATAGGGGCAAATACAAACCCCCTACCCCCAAATCCATTACATACATATAGGTTTGGATAGTACTCTATGGGTGGTTTGGCTCCCTTGGTGATGGCAGGATATCTCTCTATCATATACTCTACATCTATCACCCTACCCACTAGAGGGAAATAGTCTTTGGATCCTGCTCTCATCCCACAAAAGGTCTCTTTGAGTCTGAAATCACTAGTATCTACCATAGATGAAGCCTTATCAAACAGTCCACTAAGTGGCTCTCCATCACATACCATACATGGGTTTGGTGCTTTGTTGTGAGTCGCACCTATCTTGACCACTCCATCTATATTGGCAGATACAGAGATACTCTTGTGCATACTCACATCTAGTCTCAGAGCACTATAGTAGTCACCCCTAGAGCCCCATGTACCCCTCACTCCCATATATCTCATATCTACCAAGCTATTTTGATATCCTGTGGATAGTACTATGTTGTGAGTGTATAGTGGCTCTGCTTCTGTATCCGATGGATAGAGACTCCATATGTTATCTTTGTGAGATATACTGCCCACTCCATACTGCACAAACTCCACTCTACTAGCCATCTCTCTACACATACTAGGTGCATCACACACCCCAGCTTGTGGGAAATAGAAACTAGAGTGAAGCTCCTCTATACCATACTCATCAAGCTCACTAGACTCTAGAGTGCTATATGGTGAGCTGTTGTGTTGTTGATACTCTGCAAACTTCACAGCATCAGCACTATCCTTGGGCATACGAATGACACCTGTCTGATAAAAGTGACTAGAGAAGTGCTCCAGATAAAACTCTCTTGCATACTCATAAGCCTCATTGGTAAGTCTCTGTAGTGGTGAGCCCTTGCCTATCTTGGGTGAGACGAAAGCCCCAGCAGCTCCTGAGCCACCAGATGCAGGGGTAGAGCTCCTGTCTATCAGTAGCACACTCTGCCCCTCTAGCTCTAAAGCAAAAGCACTAGAGCACCCTGCTATCCCTGCACCGATGACTATAGTATCATATATCTTCACACTTGTTACTATTTGTAGTTTCTCGCTGGACAATCTTGTTTTGTAACGAGGAAGTTGAATAGCTCTTTTTTACTCTTTGCACTTTGGTAGATATACTTAATATTGATATCACCCTCCAAAAACCTCAAAGAGGATCTACATATCCCTCTGATAATAACCTTCTTCATTCTTCTCTTGTCTTCCATGATAACAGCACTATCACTCTTGGCACCAGTATTGATATCGAAACTATACTCTAGTGTAGTACCATCTGCTTTGACACTCACAAGAGCGGTGTATTTATCCACAGTCTGAGGTAGAGTCTTAGACATCTCCTCTGCTGCCATCTTGACTATCGTTTTATTCTGTTTTGCTATCTGCTGTGATGTGAGGTTATTGACATTAGTTTTAAGCGTACCCGTCTGAGTAGCCCCCATCAAGCTCGACACAGTCACTATACTAGCAGTCAAAATATATCTAGAAATCAATCTCATTATAATCCTTTTAGATGTAATAGTGCCATTATACCATAAGAGATTTTTGTTATTGTTAACATAGATTAATCAGATTAGTTTTTGCTGAGACATTACAGGAACTTACGAGTAGTATATTTGATATCTATAAAGATTTTTGGCTCTGCAAGCTACTTGATAATTGATAGAGTAACTAGACTACTCTATCTCCTTAATCTGCCAAGGCAACCCTTGCTTATTTAACTCTTCCATAAATGGATCTGGGTCGAACTGCTCTATGTTGTATACACCTTTCTCATTCCATTTGCCCTCTAGCATTAGTTTGGCTCCTATCATGGCTGGTACTCCTGTGGTGTAGCTCACCGCTTGGCTCATTACCTCTGCGTAGCACTGCTCATGGTCACTGATTTGATATATATAGATAGTTTTCTCTTTACCATCTTTGATACCTTTTGCGTATATACCTATATTGGTCTTGCCTTTGGTGCGTACTCCTAGAGATGCTGGGTCTGGTAGTAGTGTGGCTAGGAACTCCATAGGTACTATCTTTTGTCCTTTGTGCTCTACCTCCTTGATACCTAGCATTCCTACATTCTCTAGGCACTTCATATGTGTGAGGTAGCTCTGTCCAAATGTCATGAAAAAGCGTATCCGTCTAAGCCCTTTGATATGTTTGACTAGGCTCTCCATCTCTTCGTGGTATAGTAGGTAGCTATTTTTCTCTCCTACCTCAGGGTAGTCCCACACCTGCATGATCTCCATAGGTTCTGTCTCTATCCACTCCCCTACTCCATCGCTATTTTTCTGCCAGTATCTACCCTTGGCACTCACCTCTCGTAGGTTTATCTCTGGATTGAAGTTGGTTGCAAATGGGTATCCGTGATCACCGTCATTACAGTCTAGGATATCTATAGTATGTATCTTATCAAAGTAGTGCTTCTGAGCATATGCACAAAATAGATTGGTCACACCAGGGTCAAACCCACTGCCTAGAAGACCCATAATAGAGGCTTTTTTGAATGCCTCATCCCTAGCCCACTGCTCTTTGTACTCAAATTTGGCAGTATCTGGGTGCTCATAGTTGGCAGTATCTAGATAGTCTATACCACACTCCACACAGGCATCCATGATAGTGAGGTCTTGATATGGCAATGCTACATTGATGACTATATCAGCCTCTACTCTCCTAAATAGCTCTACTAGCTCCTCTACACTATCAGCATCAACTTTGGCTGTAGATATCTGTACCCCTACTCTATTAGATATATTTTTGGCTATGTCATCACACTTGGATAGTGTCCTACTAGCTAGTGTGATATCACCAAATGTATCGCTATTCATAGCACACTTAAATGCTACGACACTGCCCACTCCACCTGCACCAATGATTAATGTTTTTTTCTTCATCACATACTCCCCATATTTAACTGAGTAATTTTACTTGTTATTTGCTTTGGAGGAGCTAGTTTACCATATTTAGATATAATTCTATACTCATAAGTTTTAGGAGAAAATAGTGTCTAAATTTACAGCTTTTATTGTTTTTAATGGATTAGTCTATTTTATCTATTTGATGATAGACAAAGTATTTACTTTTTTTGATTGGTATTCCAATCCACTGCTAGGAACCGATCTAAATGTCATGCCTACAGATGGAGATATCAAACTTATCATTATCAACTCCATACTCTCATCTATTATATCTTTTATGATACTTCGTCAGATAAAAGATGGGTTGGATTAGAGAAAAAATCCTCTCATAAAACATAAACTCATATTTATTACTATGATATTAATATTAAATAGGCTATAATGTTAAAAAATATTAAAGGAGAAGCAATGAAAAGTTTACTACTTGCCTCTTTATGTACTGTTTCAATTTTTGCAGCTGATACAAATCTATATAACCATTCAGTAAGTGTAGGTACTGGATATACCATCAACTCAGAAGAGACTGGCATGGATAATGATGAAAATATACTTATTCGTTACAACTACAATAGAGCTACTATAGAGGGTAGTGCAGAGATTGATGCTATTCAAATAGCATTTGACTATAGTAATGATACAACATATACCAACCCTGCAGAAGGTGTCATAGATGGCAAATCATCTACATATAGACTGGGTGCTAATGCTATATGGTATATCGAGAATGATTCTGATTTCACACCATTTGCATTAGCAGGTCTGGGGATACAGGGCTTCAGTGAATCTACTACCAAAGATTCTGATAGTACACTATTTGGTGCACTAGGTGGTGGAGTAGAGTATCAAATCCGTGGAGATGTATCTATAGTGGCAGAGGGCAAAGCTCTGATGTCCAAGCAAGATAGCTACAATGTCATGGGAAATGCAGCTATCAAGTATAGTTTTGGACAAGATTATTAAGATTCTTTAGTTACACTTCTTCCAAAAAGGTATAATCTTGGAAGATATTATCAACTCACTCTCTACCTACGGCTATATTATATTGGCCGTATACTCTTTTGGTGGTGGTATGATAGCACTCATAGGTGCTGCCATACTATCTACCATGGGCAAGATGGATATAGCCACTGCTATAACCATAGCTACCATACTCAATTTCATAGGTGATTCATTTCTATTCTATATGTCACAGACCAACAAAAAAGAGGTCATGGGCTATATGAAAAAGCACAAACGCAAAATCGCATACACCAATCTACTCATGCGTAAATATGGTTGGCTAGCAGTATTTTTGCAGAAATATATATATGGGGTCAAGACTCTAGTACCTATCGTAATGGGACTAACCAAATATGATTTTAGAAAATTTGTAATATTAAATCTATTTGCATCGATAGTATGGGGATTGGTTGTAGGATTAGGTAGCTACTACTTCACAGCAGTAGTCAAGACATGGTTTGCATAGTCTGACTACAGATAGAGGGATTTAATCCATCTTATCATTATTCGGGTGTAAACACTCCGATTCCGAAAATATAACTTCTATATAGGAAACGGAGGCTTCAGCCCCGACACAAGACTACCCCTTCCAGCCTCTTACAAACTTCTCTATCCTTCTGATACCCTCTCTGATAGTTACTATATCTGTAGCAAATGAGAATCTAAAGTATCCCTCACTACCAAATGCCATACCAGGAACTACAGCTACTCCATATTCAGCCAGTAGGTCTGTACTAAACTTCATAGAGTCATTGGTGATATCTTTTATATTGATAAATAGGTAAAATGCACCATCTGGCTTGAGTACGCTTAGATTTGGTATATCGTTGATGAGATCAGCTGCCTCTCTAGCTCTAGACTCAAATGCCTTTCTCATAGTCTCTACCACTTCATCTACCTCACCAGTAAACGCAGGGATTGCTGCTTTTTGTGTGATAGAGTTTATATTAGATGTACTTTGTGATTGTAGAGATATCATCTTGGATATCAGCTCTTTGCTTGCACTTGCTATATATCCGATTCTCCAACCAGTCATAGCTACAGACTTACTCAGTCCATTTATAGTGATAGTTCTTTGATACATATCTTCACTCACACTAGCCGCTGATACGAAGCTATTGCCACCATATACAAGCTTCTCATACATCTCATCACTAGCTACTATGACATTAGTGCCTTTAAGTACATTGCCTAGAGCTGCTAGCTCTGCTTTGGTATATACTGCTCCTGTCGGATTAGATGGAGTTGTGAGGATGAGCATCTTTGTTTTTGGAGTGATCGCAGCTTTTAGTTGCATAGCTGTTATCTTGAAGCCTGATCTATCATCTGTATTTACTATGATTGGCTTACCACCTGCATACTTGACTAGCTCTGGATATGTGACCCAGTACGGTGAAGGTATGATAACCTCGTCACCCTCTTCTATCAGTGTTTGAGTGAGGTTAAATAGTGACTGCTTCGCACCATTACTGACTATGATTTGACTTCTATCATACTTCAAGTCATTATCTCTCTCTAGCTTACCACAGATTGCATCTAGTAGATCTGGTATACCAGCTACTGGAGTATATTTGGTAAATCCTTCATTGATAGCTTGTATAGCTGCATCTTTGATTATCTGTGGTGTATCAAAATCAGGCTCACCAGCAGAGAAACTCAATATATCTTTGCCTTCAGCTTTGAGTTCAGCAGCCATCATAGTGATAGCGATAGTCATGGATGGAGATAGTGATTTAATTCTATTTGATAACATATATATCCTTCTTGTATAACCCAGCTTGGGTAAATTTTATTTAGTTATTTATTATACACTAAAGATAATTTTATTTTCACTTAAATATAAAAAAAGAGACTATTTTACCCACTATTTTTCATAATTGACACTTTTATATTGGCTCTATCACCACATAATGAGAGTTTAAATACCCTTAAGATATAATCCTTGACTATTAATTAACTTTAAATCAAGGCTAGCAAATGAAAGATTTATTTACCTCATTCAAAGACAATTGTGGTTTTGGACTACTTGCGTCTATTGATAATACTCCCACACATCAAAACTTGGAAGATGCTATTACATCACTATCTAGAATGATGCATAGAGGAGCTATAGCAGCTGATGGCAAGACTGGTGATGGCTCAGGACTACTACTATCTATACCTAGAGGATTTTTTGAAAAAGAGGCTCTAAAAGAGGATATTATACTACCAAGCAAATATGCAGTAGCTATGATGTTCTCACAAAATGACTCAGATCTTGAGACCTTCACAGAGGCTTGTAAACATAATGAGCTAAAGGTGATCTTCCATAGAGATGTACCAGTAGATACCAATGCCCTAGGTGAGCAAGCACTAGCTTCACTACCAAAGATGCATCAGATATTTGTAGCTCCTGATGCCCTGATGGCTGTAGAGAGGTTTGATGCACTAGTATATCTCACACGAAAAGAGACAGAGCTAAAGCTCAAGGATGATAGAGGATTCTATATACCATCATTCTCATCAAGCGTGATATCATACAAGGGTCTTATCATGCCTACACATATCAAAGAGTTCTATAGAGATATGCAAGATGAGGATTTCAAGATATCATTTGCACTATTTCATCAGAGATTCTCTACCAATACACTGCCAGAGTGGAGATTGGCTCAACCATTTAGAGCAGTAGCACACAATGGTGAGATAAACTCAGTAGAGGCAAATAGATTTAATGTTGCATCCAAGATAAAAGCACTCAAAAGTACAGTATTTACCCCTGATGAGATGGATAGAATATCCAATATCATTCAAGATAATATGAGTGACTCAGCAAGCCTAGATAACTTCTTGGAGTTTTTACATGTAAACAATGTAGACTTCTTCCAAGCAGCTAGATCTGTAGTTCCTGCCCCTTGGCACAACGCCTCATATATGGATGCTAACCTAAAGGCATTTTATGAGTATGTCAGCACCTCTTATGAGCCATGGGATGGACCAGCGGCTGTAAGTATGACAAATGGTAGATATATCGGATGTGTACTAGATAGAAATGGACTCAGACCTGCCAAGTATATCATCACTAAGGACAATAAACTACTCATCAGTTCAGAGTTTGGTGTAGTAGATATACCTGAAGAGAACATAGTCAAAAGAGGTAGACTCAAATCTGGTGAGATGATGGGACTAGACCTAAAGTATGGTAAGATACTCACCAATACTGATATAGATAACTACCTCAAAAATAAAGATCCGTATGAGCAGTGGCTCAACAAAAACATGACATATCTACAAGAGCATGCTCATGACTCTAATACAGTATTCCCGAAACAGCCCCAAGAAGTAGTAGAGGCCAAACAGAGATACTTCAACTACACTACAGAACTCATCAAAGAGGTCATCAAACCAATGATAAAAGAGGGCAAAGAGACTACAGCATCTATGGGTGATGATACACCACTAGCTGCATTTTCTACCGAGCAGAGGAACTTCTCTGACTTCTTCAAGCAGAAGTTTGCTCAGGTGACTAACCCTCCTATAGACCCTATCAGAGAAAAGGTAGTCATGAGCCTCAATACAGGTTTCGGACACTGCAAAAACATACTACAAGATAGTGCCGATAATGCAAAAAGACTAAAAACAGTCTCCCCTATTATGTCTAGAGAGAAATTCCAGTTACTCAAAGAGTTTGGTGAAGTTGGCAACAAGAGATATGATTCAGAGTATAAGTATCAATCCTATAACACTGTATTTAGCTCAGATCTAAGAGAAAGTCTAAACAGACTAGTAGATACTATCATCGCAGATGTCCGTGACAATGGTATCAGAGTTATTATGCTTGATGATAGAGAGATGGATAGAGAAAATCTAGCTATGCCTATGCTTATGGTAGTAGGTAGACTATCAGAGAGACTGCTAGAAGAGGGACTCAAGAACCTAGCTAGCATTGTAACAGTGACTGGAGAGGTATTTGATCCTCATTCAGCTGCTACAATGATAGGGTATGGAGCTACGACAGTATTTCCATATCTTCTATACTATACTGTCAAGACCATAGCTATAGATGAAAACCCAGATGCAGATATGAAGCCTATACTCAAAAACTTCCGTAGAGCTATGAGTGCAGGACTACTAAAAATCATGTCAAAGATGGGGATATCTACAATATCAAGCTATAGGAATGCCAAGCTATTTGATATAATAGGATTGAGCAAGGAGATTGTAACTGATTGTTTCCATGGCTCTAGAGGATTATTGGGTGGATTGGACTATGCCGATATAGAAGAGAGACTATCTCTCAATATCAAAAGTGCATATGAGTATGACGCTACAAATAAGAAATCTCCACTACATAAAGGTGGATATTATAGATACAAAAAAAATGCAGAGTATCACGACTACTCTAGGGGAGTGATAAACTCTATTATCAAGCTAGGCACTACAGGTGAAAAGAGTGATTATAATGACTTCAAAAATCTTGTAAATGATAGAGACAAAAAATTCATAAGAGATTTCTACAGTCTAAAGTCAGATAGAGAGCCTATAGCTGTAGACAAGGTAGAAACTCTAGATAGTATCTATAAAAGATTCTCAACTGCAGCTATGAGTCTAGGCTCTATGTCACCAGAGTCTCATGAGTGTCTAGCAGCGGCTATGAATACCATAGGAGCCAAGAGCAACTCTGGAGAGGGCGGAGAGGATGCAGTGAGATTTGATAGCATACTTAACTCCAAGATAAAGCAGGTAGCATCTGGTAGATTTGGTGTGACACCTGCATATTTGCGTTCAGCTGAGGAGATACAGATCAAAGTAGCTCAGGGAGCCAAGCCAGGAGAGGGAGGACAGCTACCAGGCTCCAAGGTCACACCTCTCATAGCCAAGCTTAGATGTACAAAGCCAGGAGTAACACTCATCTCCCCTCCTCCACATCATGATATCTACTCTATAGAGGATTTAGCACAGCTCATATTTGATCTAAAGCAGGTCAACCCAAAAGCCAAGATATCAGTCAAGCTAGTATCTTCAGCAGGCGTAGGTACAATAGCCGCTGGTGTAGCCAAGTGTTATGCAGACAAGATTATCATATCTGGTGCAGATGGTGGTACAGGTGCAGCACCTATAGGCTCTGTGAGATTTGCAGGTAACCCATGGGAGCTAGGTCTTATAGAAGCACACAATGCTCTAAAAGCCAATAACCTCAGAGGTCAAGTCACTCTAGAGACTGATGGTGGACTCAAAACTGGTCTAGATGTCATCAAAGCTGCCCTATTTGGTGCAGAGGAGTATGCATTTGGTACAGCAGCTCTTGCTATTGTAGGCTGTATCATGTGTAGATCATGCCATACAAATACCTGCCCAGTGGGTATCACTACCCAAGACGACAAGCTCAGAGCCAAATTCAACGGAACAGTGGAGAAGGTGATAAACTACTTCAGACTACTAGGTGAAGATGTCAGAGAGATACTAGCATCACTAGGTTATGAGACTATAGAGGAGATTATCGGTAGAGTAGATTTACTAGAGGTGATAGATGATGAGTTTGCCAAGAAGTTCTCATTTGACTCCATACTATATAGACTAGATGGTGTAGATACTGCTCAGGTAGACTCCAATGAACCATATGATGACAATAGCTATGAGAAAGAGATATTGGCAGAGGTGATGCCAACTATTATAGATCCAAACAATAAAATATCTATAACCAAATCTATCAACAACCTCAATAGAAGCTTCGGTGCACTTATATCTGGTGAGATAGCAGCCAAGTATGGAGACAAAGGTTTACCAACAGGTACTATCAATATAGAATTAAATGGAATATCTGGACAATCTCTCGGTGCATTCATGAGCCATGGTATATGTATCCATCTAAATGGTGCTGCCAATGACTATGTGGGCAAAGGTATGAGTGGTGGTCGTATAGTGGTAAATTCAGCTATCAACTCAGGTCCAGACTACTCACTAGCAGGCAATACATGTCTTTATGGAGCTACTGGTGGCAAACTCTATGTCAATGGAAATGTAGGTGAGAGATTTGCAGTGAGAAACTCAGGAGCTACGGCAGTAGTAGAGGGTACAGGGGATCACGCTTGTGAGTATATGACAGGTGGTACAGTGATTATACTAGGTTCTACTGGTATCAACTTTGGAGCGGGTATGACAGGTGGAGTCGCTTTTGTATATGACAAAGATAGAGACTTTATAGACAAGATCAACTATGAGCTAGTAGAAGCTATCCGTATAGATACAGATGATATGGATGAAGAGAGATTTATACTCAAAAGATTGATTAGAGAATATGCAGAGGAGACAGGTAGCAAGACTGCTCAGCACATCCTAGATAAGTTTAGACTAGAGTCTAGAACATTCTGGATGGTGAGACCTAGGGCTACTTGTGAAAGCTACAAGGGTCAGCAGAAGGATTAGTATTGAGTACTTTTATAGATGCAGTCACCCAAGCCAATAGAGAGATATATGATACTCTGAGCAGTGGTTTAAGTGAAGAGATGTTATCCAAGCACAATATCGGAGCTGGTGGTGATATCTCTAGAGGTTTTGATCTCTATGCAGAGTCTGTATTTGTCAAATACCTATCATCTTTTGGCAAAATAGAGTCCGAGGAGTCAGGGAGTATAGGTAGTGGTGATTGTACTATTATTCTAGACCCCTTAGATGGTAGCTCCAATCTACTATCCTCATTACCATATTACGGAACATCGGTAGCTATGATAGATAGTGATGGTATGTTGGATACAGCTATAGTATGCAACTTAGCAAATAGCGATATATTTATCAAGGAGTCAGGCAAAGCTCTACTCAAAGGCTCACTCAGTTCTGATATTCACTTAGAGGTAAAAGCCAATAGCTACTCTGATACGGGGATATTTGAGAGGAGCTATCTAGCACCTGAAATCTCATCTAAACTCAATGACTCATCGCTGAAGTATAGATCACTAGGTGCTGTGGCTCTTTCGTTGGCATATGCACATAGTGTAAAGTTTTTCTTACTTTTAGGTCCCATCAGGATGTATGATGTAGCAGCTGGACTCTCCTTTTGTGAGGACTTAACAGTAATTGTTGAAGATGAATATGTTATAGTATCACAAAATAAAGAGATAGCATTAAAAATAGAAACAATAGTAAAAGGAAGTTGATATGAATTTTGGTAGTCTATTTACAGGAATGTATAAAAAACCCGAGGTAGAAGAGAAGAGCCACTGGATCAAGTGTCCAAAGTGTCTATCACTCATGCACTACAAGCAGGTAGAAGAGAGAAACAATGTATGCCCAAAGTGTAGTAACCACTTTAGAATCTCTGCAGATATTAGGATAGAGCTTTTGGCAGATGCAGATAGCTTCACTGAACATGACTCCAACCTATCACCAGTAGATCCACTCAAATTTTCTGATAAAAAAAGCTATAAAAAGCGTATAGAAGAGGGAGAGAAGAAGACAGGTAAAGTCTCATCAGTAGTGAGTGGTACTTGTACTATAGAGGGTCATCCTGTAGAGCTTGTAGTATTTGACTTCTCTTTCATGGGTGGCAGCTTGGGTTCTGTAGAGGGTGAGAAGATTGTTCGTGCTATCAACCGTGCTATAGAGAGTAGTTCAGGTGTAGTCATCATATCAGCTAGTGGAGGTGCAAGAATGCAGGAGAGTACTTACGCTCTACTCCAGATGAGCAAAACTTCAGCAGCACTCAAAAAGCTTTCCAATGCAGGTCTACCATATATATCAGTCCTCACAGACCCAACTATGGGTGGGGTGAGTGCCTCTTTTGCGATGCTAGGTGATATCATCATGGCAGAGCCAAATGCCCTCATAGGCTTTGCAGGTCAGAGAGTCATCAAGCAGACAGTGGGAGTCGATCTACCAGAGGGATTCCAGAGATCAGAGTTCCTACTAGAGCACGGTCTCATAGACATGGTGGTAGACAGAAACAACATGAAAGAGAGTATTGGTAACTTCATGAAATTATTTCTAAGTGATACCACTACAAATAGCACTGATAGCTAGATAGTTTGGATATAATATACCAAATCACAACAAAAGGATAGATATGAGTAAATTGGATGAGAAGATAGAACTATATACAAAATTTGTAGCTGATCACAAGCTAGATATAGATAGTGAGTTTTTAGCAAAAGTAACTAAAGGTTTAGGACCATCTATATACAAAAAAGATGCAGAATCAGTAGCATGTAGCCACCACTCTGAGCTAGAGACAGTAGTAAAAAACTTCTTGAAAAAGAAGCTAGGTCTAGAGCTAGATGACAAAGTACTAATGGATGCTGCCAAAGAAGTATGCCAAGAGATAGGCAGCTCAGAGCGACACAAATACAGAGCAGTATTTTACGCCCTACTAGCCATCAAATTTGACAAAACTTCTATCTACGCGTAGATACCCCCCCCTTATACAGTCTATACTTTTGATATAGACTGTATCCAATACAAAAAATTACTCTTCCATATATCGATAATCATCTCACATTATCTAAAACTGTAATCAATAAAATAATAGATGCAATTATATATATTAGACAATGAGATAAAGAGTTACCTTCTGATTTTATCTAAATTTAGATGAATAGTTCATGTTTGATTTGGGAGAGCTATGAGGGTTTTATCTTAGAGTTGATATTGGGTTAATATACTCAAGTTATAATTCTGCTATAAATAAGTAAGCCATCCTATAAAAGATAACTTAAAAAAAGGAAAAATTACAAAAAAGACAATAGAAACTTAACAATAAGTTGCAAAAGAACCTAAGCAGAGAAAAGATCTGCTTAAGTTTCATCTTCTAAGCACTTAGATTTACTATAGAACATAGTAGGGAGTGTTTCAAAGATGAAACCTAGTTTCATCAAATATTAACGATACTGAT
>Ga0256826_1001442_pt1 | contig 14752 bp, 16 predicted proteins | sample CV79metaG_FD_185975 | JGI IMG/M metagenome (GOLD analysis project Ga0256826, IMG submission 185975) | Hydrothermal vent microbial communities from East Pacific Rise, Pacific Ocean - CV79 | ecosystem: Environmental > Aquatic > Marine > Hydrothermal vents | place: Pacific Ocean: East Pacific Rise...
TTTCTTAGCCATTTTTGAGCCTTTACTTTATTATTGAAAAATTATACATAGTTTTTACATGTAGATGGAAAAATATTGCATTATGCAATATTTTAAATTGTGAATATTAAGGATATTCTATATATAATGATGTTGATTAAAGGTTTGTATGAGAGGCAAACAAATTTAAAATTAGAGAAAAAAATGTCAACAATAAAACAAATATCTACTTCTGCATTAGCAAAAAAACTATCTATGAGTAAATTTCAACTTGATGAACTCTTATTAGCCACAAAATATATTATAAAAGATGAAAAAGGTTATAAATTAACAGATTTAGGAATTAAGAATAGTGGTGCAATAAAAAATCATGCAAAATTTGGAGAGTATATTGTTTGGAACGAAGATATAAAAATTCCAAATAAATTAATTACTCAAGGAAAAGAGTTCTTTTCTTCTACAAAAATAGCTAGTAAATATAATCTTTCAGCAAGAAAAATAAACTTGATATTATCAGAGATTGGATTTATTGAGAAATATTTAAAAGGTTGGACTATTAGTATTCTTGGAAGCAAAAATGGAGGTATTCAAAAAGAGAATAATCAAAATGGAATACCTTATGTAGAATGGGATGAATCAATTTTTAAAAATAATACTTTTGCATCAATACTAAAAGAAGTTAATGGTGAAGCAGGAGAGAGTACTCAAAAGAAAATTGATGATTCAAAAGATTCAAATTTTCGAGAAAAATTTATAGCAAAACATAGAGCTACTGATGGGCATATGGTTAGAAGTAAAGCTGAGATGTTAATAGATAATTGGCTCTATATGTCAGAAATTGTTCATGCTTATGAGAGAAAATTACCTATTGAAGAAGAAGTGTATTGTGATTTTTATATTCCAACAGGAAAAATATATATTGAGTTCTGGGGACTTGAAAATGATCCTAAATATGCTGAAAGAAAAGAGAAGAAAAAGGATATATATAAAAAATATAATTTTAAGTTAATTGAACTGACAGATAAAGAAGTTTTTAATCTTGATGATGTTCTTCCAAAGATGTTATTAAAATTTGGAGTACAGACGTACTAAAAGAGAAAGAGTTAGTTTTCCTCAAATAATACATCAAGTAAACTATCTACAAACTCGTACTTATCAAATGGAGTTAAATCTTCTGGTTGTTCACCTGTTCCAACATATAAAATTGGTAATTCTAGTGCATAAGCAATACTAAATACACTTCCACCTTTAGCAGTACCATCTAGCTTAGTAATGATGATGCCATCAATACCTATCATTTCGTTAAATGCTTTTGCTTGAGCAATTGCTGAGTTACCTTGAGTCCCATCTATTACAAGTACTGTTCTATGTGGTGAACCTTCATGAGCTTTGTTACAAATACGGTTGATTTTTATAAGTTCATTTGATAAATTTGTTTGAGTGTGCAGTCGTCCTGCTGTATCAATGATTACATTGTCATAACCCTTAGACTTCGCAGAATCAATAGTGTCATAAGCTACAGCAGAAGAGTCATGCCCTTGTTTTGAAGCAACAATAGGTATCTCTAATCTCTTTGACCAAAGTGTAAGTTGCTCAATAGCAGCAGCACGAAAAGTATCTCCAGCGCCAAGTATAACTTTTTTACCTTGAGATTTATAACGCTGTGCTAGTTTTGAGATAGTAGTAGTTTTTCCAGCACCATTCACTCCAACAATTAGTTCAACAAAAGGTGCAGTAAATTCAGGTTCTTTGTAAGAGGTGTAAGCTAATGTTGCTAGAAGTTTTGAACGAAGAATATCCCTAGTTATTTTACTTTGGTACATCTCGTTCATAAGTATCTCTATTAATGCATATTCTACATCTGCTTCTAAAAGTATATCTTCTATTTCATCTTTAGAAAAAGAAATCTTTTTTTTTGGAGCTACAGATTTAATAGCCTCTGCAGTTTTTGCAAATGATTTTTTTATAAATCCAAACATTATATACCTAATGCTCTTTTTATATCACTATCTATAAACTCTTCCTCAGTTGCACCAACATAATGGTTAATAAGTTTTCCATCTTTATAGAGTGCCATTGTTGGGATTGGGTATCTTTCACCAAGTTTAAGTTCTATAACTATGGCATCACTTAGTTTATGATTTACACTTGAGTTTACAAGTGTATAGTTTGCATTGTGCTCTTTGGCAAAAGCTAAAAGTTTTTCATTTTTTATATTATCTTCTATCGTAATACCAATAACAATAAACTTTCCTTTATACTTTTTAACAAGAGCTGAAAGATGAGTCGCTTCAGCACGGCAAGGTGGACACCATGTTGCAAAGATATCAAACATAACTACTTTACCTTCAGCACCTTCTAAAACAAAGCCATTTCCCTCTTTTTTTACTATATATTGCTTGTTGTCTAAGCCTGTTAATACATATTCATTTGCTGAGACTAAATTTTCGGTACTAGTCTCTTCACTTTCATTTGAACATGCTTGAAATAAAAGAGTTGATAAAATAGAGATAATAATAAGTGATTTTTTGAACATTTGTTACCTTGTTTTCTGTTTTTAGAGTAAAATTAGCGAAATTATAGCCATAAAGATTTTATATGCCTCTTAGTAAAACAATATTTAGACAAAATTGTATAAAAAAACTTAACAATACCTCTATGCATTATAAATTTTATAGAGATGCTAAAGTAAATAATGAACTTTTAAAAGAATTAAAAAATATAAAGAATAAAAAAATACTTGTTTACAATCCAATGTTAATAGAATCAAATATCACTAAAACAGTTAATTTACTAAGAAAAAAATGTGATATCTACACCCCATTTATGGTTGAGCAAAGTTTTAAGATGGTACCATTTAGATTACCGCTTAAGAAAAAAAAATTTGGTATTTATGAAGCGGGAAATACTTTAAGAGATATTAAAAAAATTGATATAGCCATAGTTCCAGTAGTTGGAGTTGATGGTAATTTACAAAGAATTGGGTTTGGAAAAGGGATGTATGATCGTTTCTTTGCAAAGTTAAAAAAGAAACCATATATTATATTTATACAAACAGAGTTATGTTACACAAAAGAGTTGATTTGTGATGATTACGATATCACATGTGATTTATTAATAACTCCACAAAAAAAAGTGGAAAACAAGGAAAAAAACTATGTTAAGCGAAATACTAATAGGTGGTGCAATAGCCACAGTTAGTGGGCTTATAGGTTTTTTTATTTCTAGAAAAATTACTGATGCAAATTTTGATATATATATTGAAAAAGCAAAAGCAAAAGCTTCTGCAATTGAACATGAAGCACATGCACTTTTAAGTAAATCAAATATGAAAGCTCAAGAACTTGAGTTAAAAGCTGCAAAAGAATTTGAAAATGTAAAACAAAGGGTAAAACAAGACTTTCATCAAAGAGAAGATGAAATTTTACTCAAAGAGCAAACTTTTAAACGTTATAAAAAAGATGAAGAAAGAAAACTTCATGATGAATCTACATCTTTAAAAGCTAAAAAAGTTAATCTAAAAAGAAATGAAAAATCTTTAGACTCACTAAGAAATAGATATGAAATAAAGATAGATGAAGCCCTCCACGCAATGGAAAATTGTGCGGGAATGACAATAGAGGAAGCGAAAAAAGAGCTACTTGAAAAAGTAGAAGAAAAATCTCGCGCAGATATTGCTCATATTGTTAGAAAGCACGAAGAGGAAGCTAAAAAAGAGGCTAAGAAAAAAGCGAACTATATCTTAGCTCAAGCAACTAGCCGTTTTGCAGGAGATTTCGCTTCAGAGCGACTTACAAATTTGGTTCATTTAGATAATGATGAACTAAAGGGACGTATAATTGGTAAAGAGGGACGAAATATTAAATCTCTTGAAACACTTTTGGGTGTTGATATTATCATTGATGATACACCAAATGCGATACTTGTTAGTTCTTTTAACTTATATCGTCGTGCAATAGCGACTAAGACACTTCAACTTCTCATAGAAGATGGACGAATTCAGCCGGCACGTATTGAAGAAATATTTAACAAAGTCTCAGATGAATTTGAGGCGAATACTTTAGCAGAGGGTGAAGAGTTAATAGCTGATATGAATATAGGTGTTATGCATCCTGAACTTATGAAGTTAATTGGTAAACTTCGTTACCGTGCTTCTTATGGTCAAAATGCACTAGGGCATACTCTTGAAGTTGCTCATCTAGCAGGGATTATGGCTGCTGAAATGGGTGGTGATGTTAGACTTGCTAAACGTGCTGGACTTTTACATGATATCGGTAAAGCCCTTACTCATGATGTAGATGGAAATCATGTAGATTTAGGTGCTGATATCTGTAATCGTTATAATGAGCATAGTGTTGTTATAAATGCGATATATGCTCATCATGGACATGAAGAGATAGAAAGTATTGAGTGTGGTGCTGTTTGTGCTGCTGATGCTCTTTCTGCTGCTAGACCAGGGGCAAGAAGAGAAGTGCTCGAGAGTTTCTTAAAACGTGTAACAGATGTTGAAGAGATTGCTTCGAGTCATGGTGGTGTTAAACAAGCTTATGCTATCAATGCTGGTCGTGAAGTAAGAGTTATAGTAAATGCAACTCTTATAAATGATGATGAATCAATTTTAATGGCTAGAGAGATTGCCAAAGAGATAGAAGAAAAAGTCAGCTATCCCGGAGAGATAAAAGTTAATGTTATTCGTGAGAGTAGGGCAATAGAGTTTGCTAAGTAGATTTACTTAGTACTCGTCCTCAATCTCATTCATTTCTGAATCATCATAAGGATCCATATGAATCATAATATGGATTTTTTTATTTTCAAATAATTCTTTGATTTTTAACTCTAGTTTATCAGATATAACATGTGCATCATAGAGTGATATACTTACATTAAATACTATATGTACAGAGATATATACATGAGAGCCAGATTCTCTTGTTTGTAAAAAATGGTAATCATTTGTTTCATTTTTAGCAATAGAATTTTCTAAAATATCTTTAATTTTTTGATTATCTTCTTCTGGAAGAGCTGCATCGAGAAGCATAAGTATTCCCTCTTTTATGATAGGAATAGATGAGTAGATCATAAAGATAGCTATACCAACACCTAAAACAGGGTCAATTAATTGTTCACCAGTCATAGAAATAAGTGCTAATGCTACAAGTACAGCTCCATTTGAGAAGATATCTGTCTTGTAGTGTAGAGCATCCGCTTTAATAACCATGTTGCCAGTCTTTTTAGCTACGAAGTTTAAAAAGATAACAAGTACAATTGTTATAACTAAAGATATAAGCATTACCCAAATAGATTCAGACATAAAACTCATCTCTCTAGGATGTGCAATTTTTACTAGTGATTCATAAAGTATAAATAGAGCAGAGAAAGATATAACAGTACCCTCTATAACTGCAGCTAGAGGTTCTATTTTATTCCTACCAAAGTTAAAATTTTCATCTGGATTTTTTTCAGCATTACTAAGGGCAAAGTAGTTAAATAGCGATACTGTGAGGTCTAATAAACTATCTATTGCAGAAGCTAAAACAGCAATAGAACCACTGAAAATACCAACAGTCATTTTGATAATTACCAATAAAGCAGCAACAGAAGTAGATACAACAGTAGCTTTTTTCTCTAATCTCATAAAAACCCTTTCTTATATACTCATTTGAATTTTATTTGAAGCAAATTGATGTATTAGCATCTGAATAATATTTTGATTAGGATATTTTTCTTTATTTGGGTGTGTTATATCATCTAAAAGATAGCCACTATCCAATGCTAAGATAACATCTTCAAAGGATATATCTCTATATACAATGTATTTTAATATTTTTCATAAGCTTTGTCAAGTTGTGTTGAAAGATAATGGCTATGAGACTGTGAAAGAACTCAATACATCTTGATACTTCTCAGCAAAATTGACTTTTTATGTTTTGTTGTACTTTTTAGTCTAGTAAGTCCATACTGTTCTGAATACTCTCATCTATAAACTTGAAAAGTTCATTTTTATCATTGATAGCTTTTAAGTATTCAGTTCTATTATCATTCTCAATAAGAGGTGGAACAATATTATTTTGTATAGCTTGAAAAGCCATTATTAATCTTCCAACTCTTCCATTGCCATCGGCAAATGGATGTACTCTTTCAAATAAGATATGAAATTCTGCAATATCTTCTAAAGTCATATTATTACTGTTAAATCTATAAAGTAGATTTTCTAAATCATTTGAAATTTTATTGGGTGCTGATAGTTTTATATCTACGCCTTTTATGTATCTCTCATCTAGTCTGTATGCACCAATAGGTTTAGAAACAAATTGAGGGGCTACCTTTAAAGCATCTTCAAACATGATTGCATGAATATCTTTTATAAAACTACTGTCAATAATATTTTCTCTGTTTGTAGCCTCACGAACTATTACATCATAAGCTTTTGCAAAGCCTAATATAACGAGTTGTTCATGTAAGGGTTTATCTCCAGCTGTATTACCATGTTCAAGTAGCTCTTTTGTTTCGCCAAAAGAAAGAGTTGTTCCTTCTATGGCATTTGAGTGATGAGTGATAGAGATTCGTAATTGTCTAAAAAGTTCTTCTCTTTGTTTTAGTGATAAATTATTTAGTTTTTGCATATTATATTAATCCTTAATTAATTTATTCCAATTTATAAATTTACCAAGTTGCTTAAAATGTTCAATATTAAAATATCTTTTTTTTAATTATAAATTACAACTTTGAATATATTATATTATAAATTTCTTTCTGATCATAATTTATGTGTTTTAAGACTTAATTGTAATATATCTTACATAACACACACAATGTTACTTAAACTAGACAGAATAAAAGTGATATAATCACAATATGAATTTAAATGAGATAAGAAAAGATAGACAAAAGTGGATGACTTGGAAAAATATACTTCCACTTCGTGAGGCATTAGATACTTTAGAAGATGCTGAGTTTGATGTTGAACTTGGTGATGTTATTAAAATAACAAGCCAAAAACCTCTACATGTAGAGAGTGTAGCAAGAACAATGATGCCGTGGCGAAAAGGTCCTTTTGAGATTTTTGATACTTTTATAGATACAGAATGGCAAAGTGATATAAAATACAACCTATTACGTAAGCATTTTAATTTAAAAGAAAGAAGAGTTGCCGATATAGGGTGTAACAATGGATATTATCTTTTTCGTATGCAAGAGGATGAGCCAAAAGCATTAGTTGGTTTTGACCCATCACCACTTTATAAGACACAGTTTGATTTTATAAATCATTTTGTGAAGAGTGATATTGTTTATGAGCTTCTTGGTGTTGAGCATGTAGAGTTTTATGAAGAGAAGTTTGATACTATTTTTTGTTTGGGTGTGCTTTATCATAGAAGTGACCCTGTTGCAATGTTAAAACAACTTTATAAAGGGCTTGATAAACAAGGTGAAGTGATACTTGATACTTTCTATATAGAGGGTGATGATGAGATGTGTTTATGTCCTGAGTCTTCGTACTCTAAGATACCAAACATCTACTTTGTACCAACTATAAAAGCTTTGAAAAACTGGTGTTTACGCGCTGGTTTTGTAAGTTTTGAAGTTTTAGAGACTTCTGTAACACAGCCTAACGAGCAAAGAAAGACAGACTGGATAGAGGGACAATCTTTAGAAGATTTTCTAGATCCTGATGATAATACAAAAACAGTAGAGGGTTATCCAGCACCTGCAAGAGTATATGTAAAGCTGATTAAGGATAAGAAGTGACAACAACAGAAAAAATGGCAAATGAAGCTGAGGATATTATAGATGATGAATTAGAAATTCATGATTATTCAGATGAGGATGAGATTGTTTTAAAAACTCATGAACGTATTGATCATGATTTATGTGGTGAAATTATTAAGCTTGAATCTGGAGTGGTTGAATTAAAACTTGAAACAATTTCCGAAATGGTTGCTGATGAAGCAGGACTTATTCATGGTGGATTTATATTTTCTGCTGCTGATTATGCTGCAATGGTAGCAGTAAATGAGCGCAATGTTGTGTTAGTTGCTAGTGATTGTCAGTTTTTATCTCCTGTTAAGTATGGTGATATTGTAAATTTTATTGCAAAAGTTCGTCATAAAGAGGGTAGAAAAAGGAACGTAAATGTTACTGGGCATGTATTAGACATCAAAGTATTTGAGGGTGAATTTAAAACAGTAATTACAGAAAGACATGTTTTAAAACTTAAACTTTTGGACGAGAAGGAAGACGATATCCAAAATATTAGCTAAGATTATCTCTTAGCTGTAAGTAAAAATACACCAAAATCTTTATGTGGTTTATTTATAGTGTTGATATTTTTTACTTCAATATCGCTAAAACCACAACTTGAAACTATATTTTTTAGTTCATTTATATCGAATCCAAAATGAAAAACTCCACTATTATCAGAATGAAAACTTCCATCTTCTTTTTCTAAATCAGCAATAGCTATAAAACCATTATTTTTAATATTTTTATAAATAGTTTTAAAAAATAATTCTAAATCTTGAATGTGATGAAGTGTCATTGAAGATACTAAACCATCAAAAGTTTGTTTAAGTGGATTTTTAACAATATCTTGACAGATAGGCTCTACATGTAGAGATTGTGCATTTTTTTCTTTTAATTTCTCTATCATTTTTGATGAGGTATCTACACCATAAACTTTTTTTACTTTTTTAGCTATTTCAAAACCGAGTAAACCAGTTCCAACTCCAAAGTCCATTATTTGCATAGAGTCTTTTAATTCTATTTTTTCTTCTATCGCATTAGCAATAGTTAGTGCACCATTTACTCTGTCACTACCTTTATCCCATGTAGATGCTCTATCTTTAAAATGATCTTGCATCTATAAACTTCCTATCCAATAATCAGCATATTTTTGTTCTTGTTTTATTGTTGTAGTATTACCATGACCTGGATATACTTTTTTGTCAAAATCTAATTTTTTAAATCTTTCTAATGAATCTTTCATATCTTGTGGTGATGAAAATGGAAAGTCAGTACGTCCAATTGAACTCTCAAAAATAAAGTCTCCAGAAAACATAGCATCACCAATCTCAATCATTGAACATCCTGGACAATGACCGGGATAGTGATGAAATTTTACTTTTGTACCATCAAAGTTTATCTCTTGGTTTGGCTCAACTTCTACATCTGGAATAGATGGTGGTAAATCTGGCATCCATGAACTCTCACTAAGAAGCATTACATCACCTTTTGGAGTATAAAGTTTTATATTTAGTTTTTCTTGAAGTTCAGCATTACTCCAAACATGATCAAAATGTCCGTGAGTATTTAAAATGGCTACAGGATTTGTAACATTATCCATGACCCATTCAGTAGCATTAACTCCAGGATCTATAATAAAATCTTTACCATCAATACTAACTATATAGCAGTTTGTTTGGTATACACCCATTGGTTTAATTTTAATATTCATAAATTCTCTTTTTTAGCAAATTGTATCAAAGTAATATAAATATATAATTATTTAGTATATTAAGTTAATATTTATATTTTTAGTAGTAGTATTTTCAAAAGCTAACCATAAGTTAGCCTAATAAAGGGAGAAAAGATGTTAAAGAAAATTATATTATTACTTGCGCTAGTGGGTTCATTATTTGCAGGAAGCGAATCTAGTTATCCAGCTGATTGGAAAAGTTTTGAGAGTGTATCTACTCCATTAACGCATATTGGTGCGTTACCTGATTGTAATGCTGATGTTTCATCATTACCTGCAATTTATCAAGAAACAGTTGCTACTTACTGTGCTGTTAAGCCAGGTGGTCCAGGTGCGGTAGCGATACTTGTAAATGCTAAGGCTAAAGGTCCATTTGTAAAAAGAGATGGTAAGTTTCCAGATGGCGCTAGTATGATTCTTCACTTAAAAGATTTAAAAGTTCTTTTTGTAACAACATATAAAGGTAATAAACCTCTATATAGTATTTATACTGAAGATGGTCAAGATGCTGCAAATGTTGCCGGAAGTGGATTAAACCCAGCTGATTGTAGAACATGTCATACTGGTTATGGTGCATTTTGTTTAAATGGCCAATGTGCTACTGCTAAATAATAGTTAAAAAGAAGGAGAAGCGATAATGGTTAATAGTTTTAAGAATATGTCACTTGTTTATAAACTTGTTATTCCTATTGTTGCTTTTTCACTTTTATTTTCAGTGTTTATAGGCTTTATTATTTATAATGAAAAATATGATTCTGAATATAAAGGTATGGTAAATACAGCAAAGGCTGCTTTTTCATCAATGGTACCACTTAGTGAAGTTTCTGTAGCTGGTGCGAATATTATGAAATTAAAATCAAAAGATGTTCAAGCAATAGTAAAAGCAACTGGTGCTTTAGTTATTGATGTAGATGGTATGAGTAATAAAATACCAAAATCAATTTTTGCTCCAGAACAGCCTCCTAAAAAAATAGCACATAGATTTATTTCAAATAAAGATATGTCTAAAGATAAGATTCAAGAACTTATTAATTTGAGTAAGAGTTCAGTAGATGAAATTTTAGTGCTAGGAAATTATCTTTTAATTAAAGAAAAATTAAAAGTAAATAATGGTGGTAATATTGTAGCTATTTATGATGCTTCACATATGAATAAAATTTCTTCAGATATAATTTTGATGCTATTAGAAATTGTTCTTCCTGCAATTATTGTTTTTATGCTTGGGCTTATTTATGTTGTAAAACTTACTTTAAAACCAGCTTCTATAATTTCAAATATACTTTCTCAAGATAATAATGATTTAACTAAATATATAGAATTAGAGAGTAAAGATGAGTTTGGTGTGATTTCTGATAGTTTTAATGGATTTATACAACATATAAAAGAGTTGGTAATTAATATAAAAAATAGTGGAAATATTAATTCTAAACAAGTTGAAGAACTTCTTCATACAACCTTACAAATGCAAACTCAAATTTCACAAATGGCTAATGCTATCGAAGTTAGTGTTGAATCTAGCCATAAAGTTCAAGGTGTCCTTCAGACAAGTACTGAAGATGCTTTATTAACCAAGCAAAATATTTTAAATGCTCAAGAATCTTTAAGTATTATGGATTTGGATATCTCTAAAATGCGTAATACTGTTGAAGATGGACTTGAAAAAGAGTTAGCCATAGTTGAACGCTTAGAATCTTTAAACTCTGAAGTTGAAAATATGCGTAATGTGATTAGTTCAATTAATGATATAGCTGATCAAACAAATTTACTAGCACTAAATGCTGCTATTGAGGCTGCAAGAGCAGGTGAACATGGGCGAGGTTTTGCCGTTGTTGCTGATGAAGTTCGTAAGTTGGCTGAAAAAACACAGGCTTCATTAAATCAAATTCATACCGTTATATCTGTTTTTGTAGAATCAATTTCTACTACAAGTATAGAGATGAATCAGAAAAAAGAAGATTATGAAAAACTAGTACTTATCTCTGCTGAAGCTAGTGAAAAAACTACAAGTGTCGCATCGGCAATGAAAACTGCTGTAGAGATGTCTGAAGCATCAGCAGAAGTTTCTAGTAAACTTTCTGAAGATATTATTGAGATTATCTCTGAAATAGAAAAAATAAGTGAATCTTCAAATGAAAATTTATCTAGTATTGATAATGTAACAAGAATTTCAGATACTTTAGAATCAACAGCAAAAGACCTAGATAAACAACTTTCAGTATTTAAGGTATAGTTTTTTATAACCATTTTGTTACAAATCTTTGATATAATATTTTTTGTTAAAGTTTCTTAAAGGTTTGTGATGAAAAAGTATGCGCAGATAGAAAATTATCTGCACCATTTTTTAGATAATGAAGTTCGTAAAACAGGTTTAAATAGAGTTGTTTTAGGACTTTCTGGTGGTTTGGATTCTGCTGTAGTAGCAGTTCTGGCACAGAAAGTTTTTGGAGATGATTTACTTTGTGTAAAAATGCCATCTCAATACTCATCACAAAACTCTTTAGATGATGCAGATGAACTATGTCGTGATTTTTCTCTACATGTAGAGACAGCCTCAATCGCACCAATGCTTCAAATATATGAAGAATCTAATCCTGATATGAGTAACCTTCGTAAAGGTAACTTATCTTCAAGATTAAGAATGACTACACTTTTTGATATATCTGCTCGTGAGAGTGCTTTAGTTTTAGGTACAAGTAATAAAAGTGAACTTATGCTTGGATATGGAACTTTATATGGTGATTTGTCATCAGCTGTGAATCCTATTGGAGATTTGTATAAAAGTGAAGTATTTGAGTTTGCTGAGTATCTTGGAGTTAGTAGATGTATCATTGATAAACCACCATCAGCGGACTTATGGGATGGTCAAAGTGATGAAGCTGACTTGGGTTATACATATGCTGAACTTGATTACGCAATGAAACTGTATGTAGAAGATAGACTAAGTAAAGAAGAGATTGTAAAAAGAGGCTGTGATGAAAAGATGCTTGATATGATTGTTAAGAGAATTTTTGCTAATCAGTTTAAAAGAAAGATGCCAATTATCGCTAAATTGACATCTAGAACTATAAACCATGATTTTAATTATCCAAGAGATATTGGATTATAAAGGGAGCTATGATGGGACGCAATGTTGTATTTTGTAAGTATGAGAGTAGTAGAGAAGCACACTCAAATGTGAGTGATGTTTTAGATGGAGAAGAGTTAAATCAAGTTGCAGAACTTGAGAGTGACTTTATAGACTATATTGGCTGTGATTATGCACTTGCTACATCTCATGGAACATCTGCTCTTCATTTAGCAATGTTAGCTCTTGACTTAAAACGTGGTGATAAAATAGTTTGTTCTGTAAATGCACATCCTAAAGTACCGGAAGTTGTTCGTCATTTTGATGCTGAACCTATTTTTATAGATATCGATGCACAAAGTTACAACATCAATCTTGATAAATTAGAATCTTACTTAGAAGATAATCAATCTAAAAAATTAAAAGCTGTAATAGTTACTCATGTAGCTGGACAAACTTGTGATTTAGATAGACTTTATAATATGGCAAAAATATATAATGTGAAAATTGTAGAAGATGCTTCTGAGGCATTAGGTGCTACTTACAATGGTGTTAAAATTGGTGCAACTGGTGCTGACATCACATGTTTTAACTTCTCATCACATCTTAAAAATGATGTTTGTAATGGTGGTATGATAGTTTCAAATGAAGAGAGTATCATAGATCGTGCAAAACTTCTAAGTTCTCATGCAATGACAAGAGAAGAAAATGCATTAGAATACATCTATGATGTTGTAGATATTGGTTATGATTATTCTATGAGTCAGTTAGATGCGGCATATATCCGTGCTCAGATTAAAGAACAAGATTCAAATTTAGCAAGAGTTAAAGAGATAGCTGCCACTTATACTAAAGAACTTTCTTCAGTAGCACATGTTACTACTCCTGAAGCTATTAGTGATGAACATCCATACTCTCTTTATATTATTAAAGTAGATAAAAATCGTGACTCATTTGCGCTTGAACTTAAAAAAGAGGGTGTTGAAGTTGGTCTTCACTATATTCCACTTCATTTTTTATCGTACTATAAAACAAAGTATAATTTAAAAATAAATAATTTTCCAACAGCCCTTACAACTTATCAACAGGTGATGTCTTTACCAATTTATGCAGGAATGTGTGATAAAGATGTAGCTTTTGTAATCAATAAGATAAAGTCTGTTTCATCAACAAGAGTTTAGTATTTTGGGTTGAAGATTTTTTCTACAACCCAAGCCCATTCCAAAAACTAGTTTCATTTTTACTTTTACCATTATCTTGGCTTTATTGTTTTGTTATGTATATTAGATTTAATTCTAAAAAAGCTGAGGATTTTAATATACCAATCATTGGTGTTGGAAATCTAACGGTTGGTGGTAGTGGTAAAACACCACTTGTAACAGCACTAGCACAGCACTATGAAAATGTAGCAATTATACTTCGTGGATATGGTCGTGAAAGTTCTGGTCTACATGTAGTGAGTGATGGTAATGAAGTATTGGTTGATGTTAAAACTAGTGGTGATGAAGCTATGATTTATGCTCATAAAGTGCCAAAAGCTATAGTGATTGTTAGTGAAGATAGAAAAATAGCTATAAAAAAAGCCAAAGAGATGGGTGCTAAAATCATCTTTTTAGATGATGCATACTCAAAGCACGATATTAAAAAATTAGATTTAGTTCTACATGTAGAGAGTACAAATAACTCATGTTTACCTGCTGGACCATTTAGAGAAAGACTTTGGTCAAACAAAAAGGCTATTATTTTAAAAGATGGTGTTGATTTTAAACGTAAAACTGAACTTAAAAATGAAACAAAGAAGATGTCTTTAGTAACTGCAATTGCTAGACCATCAAGACTAGATAGATTTTTGCCAGATGTTGTCAGTAAAAACTACTTCCCAGACCATCATATATATACACAAGAAGAGTTAGAGTATATTTTACAAAAAGATACTTCTAGTTCACTTTTAGTTACGTATAAAGACTATGTGAAAATTGAAAATTTTGGACTGCCTTTATCTTTGCTTGACTTACATGTAGAGGTAGATGAAAGCCTCATAAATACTATTAATTCATATATCAAATAACACTCTTTACCAATAACTTAGCTATTTTTGGATAAAATCACATAATTATTATTGCTATAAGGAAATCATATTGCAAAAAAAGATTGAAACGGTAAAGACACTTCTTGAAGCTCTTCCGTTTATAAAAGAGTTTAACAAAGAGATTGTAGTTATCAAGTATGGTGGATCT
>Ga0256826_1001443_pt1 | contig 14751 bp, 17 predicted proteins | sample CV79metaG_FD_185975 | JGI IMG/M metagenome (GOLD analysis project Ga0256826, IMG submission 185975) | Hydrothermal vent microbial communities from East Pacific Rise, Pacific Ocean - CV79 | ecosystem: Environmental > Aquatic > Marine > Hydrothermal vents | place: Pacific Ocean: East Pacific Rise...
TATCTTCAATCGTACCCAATACTTCATCCTCTTGTTTTATACTACAACCAATCATATCAAACCAAAAATATTGACCTTTATCTAAAGTACAAATTTCTCTTGTTTGCTCTTCATTAGAAAATATTTTTGTATTTGTTAATTTTTTTGCAGAATCTATACTTTCATATCCTTGAAAACGAATAATTCCACGTTTAAAATTAATATCAGCAATAGTCAACTCACCACGTGAGCTTTTATAGCTGTTACCTATTTTAAACTGTTCAGGGAAATCTGTATGAAAATGGAACTTTAGGTCACCCCAAAGTCCAATAGTTCGCCCTATTTGAGCAATAAGTGCGTCATCTTTAGTCATTGTTATCTACCGCTTTTACATTTACACGATAATTTGTATCGCCTTTTGCTTTACAACCGGAGATTACTGTTTTTATAGCATTAATCATACGTCCTTGTTTACCTATTAGCTTGCCTACATCTTCACTATTTGCAAAAATAGTAATTTCATTAGGTCCATCATCCATCTTAGAGATATTTATAGAAATATCTTCAGGATGTTCAACTAAAAGTTTAGTGTAAGAAGCAAGAAACGCACTAACCATAAAAATTATTTCTTACCCGCTAATCTTTTTACTGTTGGGCTCATTTGTGCACCAACTGAAAGCCAGTAGTTTAATCTTTCTTCATCAAGTGTAAGATCTTTGTTTACAGATACTGGATTGTAGTGTCCAATTGATTCAATCCAACCACCATCTCTTCTTTTTCTGCTGTCTGTTACTACGATTCTATAAAAAGGTTTCTTTTTTCTACCCATTCTTGTCATTCTGATCATTGTCATGTTATATCCTTTAATTTTTCTTCTTTTCATTATAGACCACTTTGAGGTAAAAGTATCTACAAATTAAGTCCTGACAACTACTTTTTAATGACTAAAGCACTCATCAAGGCTTAACGAAACGCGATTTTAGCATAAAAATTCTAAGATTTTCATTAATCACATTTCTGCTTGCACATTAACGAGGAAGGTTTGGCATTCCACCACCACCTTGCATCTGTTGCATCATCTTTTGCATCTCTTTCATGCCACCTTTTGTTGACATTTTTTTTGCCATTTTCGCTGCATTTTTAAATTGTTTAAGTACACGATTAACATGCATTACTTCCAACCCAGAACCCATTGCTAAACGGCGTTTACGTGTATTATTTAACAACTCAGGATTTTCTCTTTCTTTTGGAGTCATAGAAGAAACAAGTGCTTTAATTTGTTTAATCTCATCTGAATTTTCTAAGTCCATATCACCAATTTGCTTCGCCATATTTCCCATACCTGGGATCATTCCCATGATAGACTTCATACTTCCTAGTTTCTTCATCTGTTCCATTTGACCTAAAAAGTCGTTGAAGTTAAACTGACCCTTTTTAATCTTTTGAGTCATTCTTTTGGCTTCTTTTGGGTCAATGGCAGCTGCTGCCTTTTCAGCCAAAGACTCAACATCTCCAGCCCCCATCAAACGACTCACAATACGGTCTGAAATAAATTGCTCAAGGTCTGGCATCTTCTCACCTGCACCAATGAAACGAAGAGGCACACCTACCTGTTGTGTAAGACCAAGTGCAACCCCACCTTTAGAATCTCCATCAAATTTAGAAAGTACGACACCTGTAATACCGATTTTCTCTTTAAAGGTTTGTGCTGTTCTTACAGCATCTTGCCCTGTCATTGCATCTGCTACATAGAAGAGTTCATCAGGGTTAGCAACATGCTTTATTTCTGCAAGTTCATCCATAAGCTCATCATCTATGGCTAAACGTCCAGCAGTATCGATGAGAACAACATCATAAAGCTCTTTTTGGGCTTTTTCTAAACCTTGTTTTACTATTTGTGTTGGCGTTGCACTCTCATCTGCAACCAATTCAACTTCTATTTGAGAAGTAATTTGCTTCAGTTGCTCAACGGCTGCTAGTCTTTGTAAATCGGCTGCAACGACCAATACTTTTTTCTTTTTTTGCTCTTTTAAGAAGTATGCTAGTTTACCCGTAGTGGTTGTTTTACCTGAACCTTGCAAACCTATCATCAATACAACTGTAGGAGGCTTAGAAGCAAAGGTAAACCCTTTAGCTGCACCTTCTATTGTAAGAATATCTGTCAATTTATTTTGGAGTGCTAAAAGAAAGTTATCTTTACCTACACCATTCTTTTTTGTTTCTACTTCTACTGTAGCAATAAGGTCTTTAACAACCTTATGGTGTACATCTGCTTTAAGTAGTGACTTTTTAAGTTCTGTGGTTGCTTTTTTAAGTGCTTTATCATCATCATGGAAACGAATTTTTCCTATGGCATTTTTAAAACTGTCGGTTAACGTATCAAACATCTCTTACCTCTATCATTTATATTGTTGCGATTTTACCCTAAATTGGCTTTTATTTATAACGTGCTATATCTTTAGGCTCTTTAGCATTAAACTCATAATCAAAAATTTTCATTTGTGCAGAGTGTAACAGTACGCGTTTTACCTGTGTTCTACTCCCATATTGTTCATCACCCACAATAGGAAACCCTATATGTGCCAAGTGTACACGAATTTGATGTGTTCTACCTGTCGTAATTTCAATCTTTACTTTTGATTTCTTACCTTGCAGTTCTTCTGGCTTGACAACCGTATGGGCTTTTTTCCCACGTACAGGATCTACCATAGAGAAGGCTTTACCTTTTTTAATGGTAAAGATGGGTTCATCTATCTCTACTTTTTCATACAGTACACCCTCTATCCATGCTACATAGTGCTTTTCAACACGACGTGCTTTAAACTCTTTAATCGCATCTTCTATAAATGCTCGGTTTTTACCAAGCAACAAAACACCTGAAGTATCGCGGTCAAGTCTGTGCAGTAGTTCTGCTCCATCAATAGCATCTTGGATATCGTAAGAGTCCACTTGTGCTGGTTTATTAATGGCAATAATGTCATTGTCTTGATAGAGTATTTCAATATCTTCTGGGTACTCTATACGAAAAATTGTTTCTGTATGTATCTCTGCACGTGCTATCTTCACTTTTTTATCTTCTACAAAAACCAAACCTTTGTCTATAAGATCTTTTGCTTTTTTATTTGAAATATCTTTTTGAAGTGCCAATACTTTATATGCTTTATCTGTAGCCATTTATCTCTATCCAATCATTAAATTTATCTGTATGTGGAAATTCCACTATTTTTACTTTACTATTTTGTCCCGTTTTGAAAATTATATCACTTTTTGGAACTTTAAAACTTTTTGAGAGAAATTTTACTAACTCTTTGTTTGCTGCACCCTCTACGGCTGGAGCTTTAATCCGTATCTTTATGGCATCTTCACCATATAGACCACAAAACTCAGATCTGCTTGCATTGGGCTGTGCCTTAATACGTAAACTTACCTTACCCTCTTTTTGTTCATAAAACATCTTGCAAACTCTTTACAATAGGCGATATATCGGTACGATACTTAATCTTCGTGGATTTAAGCAAACCATACTGTAAAAGCCTTCGTTTCAAATTACTATTTTCTACAATTGCTATGCCCTCTATGGCATTAAATAAATCGGTCTGATTAAAATAATGTTTACCAGAGAGTATCTTGCATCCAAATTGGGCTGCTTCTGCTGCATTATGCCCACCAATAGGTTCAAATGCACCCCCTAAAATAACAATATCCGTCATTGCATAAATATTGACCAGTTCACCTAACGCATCGACTAGCACTATATCACTAGAAAAATCTGCTAGATTAGAATACCGATGCCAAGAGAGTTGCTCACTTTTTGCTATATTTTCAACCAAGCCAGCTACTTTTTCAAAGCGTTCTGGGTGACGTGGTACAACGATAAGCTTTACATCTTTTCGCTCTTTTTTCAACGCAAGAAATGCCTCCAAAATGAGTAATTCCTCACCTTCATGGGTACTTGCTCCACAGACAATAAGCCCACTAGGTTTCTCTAAAACTTTGCTAGGTTGAGGCAATTTTGAGAGCTTAATATTGCCCGTTACAACTACATTTTTAGCTCCCAAAGCCATAAGACGCTCTTTGTCTAACTCCGTTTGGGCATACACTTCATCTATCTGCTTAAATATCTGCTTGTAAAGCCACCCTAATCGTTGGTACTTAGGGTAAGAACGCTCAGACATACGTGCATTAATCAGTAGTGTCTTTGCCCCTCTTTTTTTAGCCAAAGCAAAAAGTAAATACCAAAACTCTGCTTCCATTACCACCAATGCTTTTTGAGGTTTCGTCCACCAAAAAAGTAGCGGTTCAAAAGGAAAATATCTACTTTCTGTTGTATAGTCTAGTATAGCACCAAAACCCGTCTGTGTTGTGGTACTCATACGTAATACTTCTTGAGGTAAAGCATCCACTAAAGGTTGAATGGCTTTGGCTTCTCCAAAACTACATGAATGAAACCAAATACCCTCTTTTTTTAAAGGAGAATTTTTCCATAAAAAAAATCTTGCTGGAATAGAAACTTTATATTTAGATTTAAAAGAGAATAGAAATAAGAAAGGAAGAGATAAGAAATAAAGTAAAAAAGAAACTATACTATAAAAAGAAAAAAATACTTTATTCATTATAGTTCCCAAGGGAGAGTAAACTCCAAAAAAAGAAGCTTACGCTTCTTCTGCTGTCACTGGCTCTAGGTATAAAATACGTCCACAGTGAGGACAGTTTACAATTTCATCTGCTCTAATCACTTCTGCATACGTTTTATCATTGAGTTTCATATAACATCCATAACATGCTTGTTTTTTAACAGGTACAACCGCTGTATTTCCAGCCCAAATACGAATTTTTTCATAAAACGCAAGTACTTTTTGCTCAAGATTTCTACTAAGCTCTTCTCTTTTAACAAAAAGCTTACCTTTGAGTTTTTCTATTTCTGCTTTTTCAACCGATACAATTTCATTTAATGCTTTGAACTCTTCTGCAAGCGTAGAAAGTTTTTCATTTTCTTCAGAAAGTAATGCTTTTTTTGTTTCATTAATAGACTGAAGTCTTTCAATCTCTTCATTTGCAAATGTCATTTTTTCTTTTGCTAAATCTTCTTCAACTGAGAGTGCTTTCATCTCTTTTTCTGTTGAAATTTCTTTCAATTTTTTAGCATTACTTACTAATTGTTCATTTAGTAAAATAAGTTGTTCATCAAATGATTTCACTTTTTCTTCATTATCAGTAATATTTGCAGTAAGTGTATCAAATTCACTTTGTGACATATCTATTTTTTTCTGAATTTTTGCTACTTTTTTGTCGGCAGCTTCAAGTTGTGGTGTATAAGAGTCAATCGCTTTGTCATTGTTAGAGAGCTCAATTAGCTCATTTAGATGTTTATTCAATCTTGGTCCTTTTGGAGTTTAAGGGTGTTCTCATAGCGTGATACACGCGTTTAATAACCTATTTTAGTACGTTTGAGTATAAAATGGATTTTTAGAATTCGCAATTATAGCCAAAATAGGTAAAACTTTCAATTCTTCTAGCAAAATCTCAGCAAAAAATTGTTCAGATTCATAATGTCCGATGTCAATCATCATCAAATTCTCACTCATGGCTTTCATTGCATCGTGGTATTTGATGTCGCCCGTTAGAAAACAATCTGCTTTAACCTCATCCATAAGTGACGCTCCTGCACCCGTACAAAGTGCTATAGAGCCAATCTTCTCTTTTTTACCAATCACTCTTAAGGTAGGTAAATTTAATTTTTCTTTTACAAGGGTCAAAAGAGCTTTATAGTTCCAATCCCCTGAAGTGGTACACAAAAAATCAGTTTGTGCTTCCATACGAAAGCCTAATATTTTTTCAAAAACATATCTATTGAGGTGTGTTTTGTCAAAGTTGGTATGCATCGCAACACATGACTGCTTTTTAAGTATCATTTTTTCCATCAAGTTAGAAGGATATTTTTCAAAATCAAGCTGAGAAAGTTTATCAAAAATAAGTGGATGATGCACCACAAAAAGTGTCCCCTCTTTTGCCTCTTCTATCATTTCAAAATCTATATCTAACGAAAGTACTATCTGCGAAACCTCACGCTCCATATTGCCTACAATTAACCCTGAATTGTCCCACTTCTCTTGAAGTTCAAAAGGGCTTATTTTATCTAGCTGATTGTAGATTTCTTGTAATTTCATTTTTTATTCATCCTTCATACAAGGTTAAACTTTAGCAATCCCATACTAAAGATAGCCTTTATATTAACATTTATTTGTGAAAACAAGCTATAATTATAGTAAAAAAGGGAGACAGATGAAGCTAATACGCCGTTATCGTATGCATATTGTACTCTTCTTCTATCTTTTCTCAACCTATGCAAGTGCCACGCACATTCACAATGATACTTTTATATCGCATGATGATTGTAAAGTTTGTGTCGTAGCCAAAAACCTGCATGGGAAGGATGTTGATATATCAGCACCCTTGTTAAGAACAATAGATTTCTCTTTTGAACTTACCTCTATCCCCTCAAAAATTATCACCATACCTACACTTAAAGGCTTTGATGCCCACGCTCCTCCTGTTTTTCTTTAAACTTTTTATTACAAAAATACTCAACAAACCATCATTATTACAAGGAAAACAGTATGATCAAAAAAACGATTATCTTGTCTGTTGTTGCAACGGTATCCCTTTTTGCACAAAGCGAAGTCGCTAAACTTAAAGCACAACTGGCACAACAGATGAAAACAACACAAGCACTACAAAAGCGTGTCCAAGAGATTGAAAACAAACAAGCACAAACATTCGAACCTGTTACAACTCAAAAAAATGAAACCTTTGACCAAAAATCATTTCTACCCGATATCGCTCTTATCTTAGACGGTTCGGCAGTAGCCAGAAATGTAAGTAACAGTGTCTATGAGACACAGTACATCCCAGGGTTTAGTAGCTATGACCCTGCCAAAGAGGCAGAGATACCCTTTAATAAAAACAGAGGATTCAACTTTAACTATGCAGAGTTGGCATTGCACTCCACGGTAGGTCCCTACTTTGATGCCGATGCAATCTTCCATCTGCATCCTGATGAATTTGAGATAGAAGAGGCATACATTACCTCCCGTTCGCTCTCGTATGGGCTTCGGGCAAAACTTGGAAAGTTCAGAAGTGAATTTGGACGTATCAATGCCATTCACCAGCATGCATGGAAATTTACTGCCCAACCCCTTGTTTATGAAGCACTACTTGGTACAGAGGGTATCAATGATGCAGGGGTACAGTTGCAGTGGCTCTTACCAACCGATACCTACCTTATGGCAGGGCTTGAAGCGATGCAAGGTAACAACGATGTAAGTTTCGGGGATGTAGAAAAAAACAATCTTTATATCGGCTATCTTAAAAGCAGTGTTGACCTGACCGATATGACAACCTTGCTAGGAGGGGTTTCTATTGCTCATGGAAAGCAGGACAATGGACAGACTACCGATATCTATGGTTTAGACCTTACGACCAAAACAGCACTCGGAAGCTACAGCTCACTTCTGTGGCAGTCAGAGTTGCTTTACCGTGATAAACAAAAAGAGAACGGCAGTGACAAACAGGCAGGGTTTTATACACAGTTTGTCTATCAGTATGACCAAAACTGGGCGGCAGGAGTACGGTATGACAGCCTCTTTAAAAATATCGACACCCAACCAGATGACCTTGACCGCTACAGTGCGATGCTGGAGTACAAGCCCTTTGAATTTACCAAATTCAGACTTCAGTACATCTATGACCGATCCAGAGCATTTGGGATAGATGATCAACGTAAAAATATTTCTGAGATCCTTTTAGGATTTACCATTGAAGCGGGTGCCCACGGTGCCCATGCATTTTAGGAGAACACAATGAAAAAATATACCTTACTTCTGCTACTACTAGGAGCCATGGCATCAGCACAGGTGCGAGTGGTGACAAGTTACCCCTATCTGGGGAAGATCATTCATGCTGTAGGCGGTGATAATGTCAAAGTCAAAGTACTGGCTTCTCCTAAGTTTGACCCACACTTTATCATTCCCAAACCTTCACTCATCCCTGCCATTGCCAGAGCCGATATGCTCGTTGCTAATGGGGCAGGACTTGAGATAGGGTGGCTACCTCCTCTACTCAAACGTGCCAACAATCCCAAAGTCCGCATTAGCTCCCAAGGCTTTGTAGATGTCAGCCGTGCCATTAGACTTATTGATGTGCCTAAAGCCGTCTCCCGTGCTTATGGAGATGTCCACCCTGAAGGCAATCCACACTTTGTTACTGATCCACATACAGTACTACCAATAGCTAAGCTTATTACAAAAAAACTCTCTTTGCTAGATGAAACCCATGCCCAGAGCTATCAGGCAAATTACAAAAAGTTTGCTACAAAATGGCAACGTTTTCTAAGAGGGTTCGATGCTAAAATGAAACGTTGCAGAGGCAAAAAAGTCGTACAGTATCATGAACTCTACAACTACCTACTTAAACGCTATGGGCTTAAATCGGTCAATACCATCGAACCACTTCCGGGGATTGCACCCAGCTCCAAACATACTGTTTCACTTATTAATGAGATGAAAAAAAAGCATATTACAACAATTTTGCAAGACCCCTATCATGAGAAAAGAACGGCAAAATTCATTGCCTCCAAAACAGGAGCAAAGGTAGTAGTACTACCACATGATGTGGGGGCAGTAAGTGGTACGGATACACTAGAAGATTTCTACACCACTATTGAGCAGAGATTATGTCACTGATCGCCCTTTTATGGCCAGCATTTGCTTTGGCAATACTATTGGTCTTTATCCATGCTATTTTTGGATTGGAGATCATCAAGCGAGGGGTAATCTTTACCGACCTTGCTATCGGGCAATTTGCTGCTATCGGTGTAGCCGTGAGCCTGCTCTTTTTTGACGGAAAGTATGCCTTTGGACTTACTTTGCTCTTTGCCCTTATTGGGGCAGTGCTAATCTCCACGGCAACCTATAGGGTTAAACATATTGAAGCATTTATCGGGATGCTCTATGCCTTGGGAGCAAGTGCCATTATTGTTCTGCTCTCCAACACCACGCAGGGAACAGAGCTGTTCAACAAACTTCAGGCAACAGATATTTTGTTTACCTCTCCTGATGATCTGTGGGAACCTCTTGTTTTATACAGCAGCATCGCTATGGTATTTGCATGGCTCTACCCCAAATTCTCAGGGGTGAAAAAAGAGATGCTCTTTTTTGGGCTTTTGGCACTTACTGTCACCTCTTCAGTACAGTTAGCAGGGGTACTGGTGGTCTTTGTACTTTTGATAGTCCCGGCATTTTTGGCACTATTGCAACACCGCTTCAAACCTTTGCTTTTTGCCTGGAGTGCAGGATCGCTTATTGTCATCGCTGCGATGGCAGGCTCCTACCTCTATGATCTCCCCACAGGCTATACCATTGTTTTTATTGCTTCATTGTGTGGGATTGTGAGTGCGTTGAGTGTGCCTAAAAAATAAGGGTATTTACAAAACGTAAATACTGTATTGCTATCCTAGTCCAAGCTCCTGCATACAGGAGACACAGTAGAGTGATTCGGGGACGAGTTGTAAACGTGCGAGGGGGATGGGTTCTTCGCACTCTTTGCAGATGCCGTAGTCTGGGGTGTCTATTTTAAAGTAGGCAGCTTTAAGGCGGTTGAGCCGTTTGTTTGCCTCTTCATAGCGTTGAAGATGGATGCTCTGCTCCTGTTTAAAGCTAATATGTGCTACTTTGTCTGAAGGAGCAGCCCCTCTTTCGGGGTAGACAGCGGCACGGAGTTTTTCTATCTCTGTGGCTAATATTTTAATTTCGTCATCAATCAACTGTTTGAAGAGAGCTTTTTGTTCACTGGTCATTATTATGTACCTTTTTATCACTAATATAGTTAAAAATCATCATCCCGATTAAACTCCGCTTCTGCCTGTGCTTCCTTTATCTGTTTAATTTCAGCATCAGACATCATCATACGTTTAAGTTTTTTACTTAACATTGTTCTATCGGGCAATTTACTCATATACGCATAGCTACCGTAGCCGATGAGTAGGATGGTAGTCAGTAAAATAGCTTTTTGCACAACAGAGAAAGTTTGAATAGGTTCTTTAATCTTCATTTCACACACACCGCCAGGACAGTGTGTGGTTTTCTCTTTTCTAATAAGGTTGAATATTATGCATCCTAAGCAAATAGAAAAAGCTGCTTCAAAAAAGAGTAGAGCCATACAGATAAGACAAACAAATACCTTGATGGGATTAGGCTGAAAATCTATTACAAGATAGTAAAACATTGGCCATGCCAGCAGCATCCCAAGTATCCAGGCAAAACGCTTTTGGGCAGCACCAACATATTCAGGTGTCTGGTTCTGTACGAAAAAACGTCCAAGGAGTAGGCTTGGAGCATAACGTGGCTGAATAACCCTAATGGTAAAGTCTATCGCAAAAAAAGTGACAAAATACTTTGAAAAAATCGCTGTACCAAGCATAACACCATTGGTTAAACCTAAAAATGCACCTACAAACATGATGGCTGCTGCCGCACGAGCCTCCCTTTCATTAAGAACAGGAACTTCATAGCCAAATACTTTCTCTCCATAATTAAAAAAATCTTTTTTATATATCATTTATTCTCCTTTTTAAAATAAAGTTACTGTCTGCTTGATTACGCTCGTAAATGGCTAAACTCTTCTATCTTCTCATAAAATTTTACCTGATCAAAAACCCCTTTTTTATTGAGTCTCATCAATTTTCTTTGATGTTTCTCTTTTGCCAAAATAACAATTTGTATATGATCTGATTTTAATTTAGAGATTAAATCTTTTAATGTAAAAATAGCCGTAATATCGATAAAAGGAACATCTACAATATCAATAATAAGGGTTTTAATATCTAAAGCTTTATTGATTTCACGCTCAAAGGCTGTAGCAGAACCAAAGAAAAATGCACCCTCTACTTTGATAACCCTTGTCTTTTCATCAAGATGATAGTCTACTTTTGCTGATTGACTATTGAGCTGTATTTTTGTCTCTTTGGTAATTCTATAAACAATCAATAAGGAAGAGAGGACAATCCCAATACCTACGGCAGTAATCAGATCTATAAAGACTGTAGTAAAAAAGACCACCAACATAACACTTAAATCGGTTTTTGGACTTTGGTTCCAAACATCTATAAATCTGTAATCTAAAATATCAATACCTACTTTAATAAGGATACCTGCTAAAATTGCCATGGGTATTTGTGATGCAATAGGGGCTAAAAAGAGAACCACAAACAGAAGAATAATACTATGCACCATACCAGAGATATGGTTGGTTCCTCCACTCTTTACATTAATCACTGTTCGCATTGTAGCCCCTGCTCCAGGAATAGCACCAAACAATCCACAAAGGGTGTTTCCTATACCTTGACCAACCAACTCTCTATTGGGTTGATGCTTTGTATTGGTAATAGAATCTGCCACAATAGAAGTTAAAAGTGTATCTAGCATACCCAGTAGAGCCAAAGTAAATGCCAACACAACCACATTTTTATAATTTGCCAAATCTAATGTAGGGATTACCATATTGGGTAAAGAGGTAGGGATGGTACCTATTGTTTCTACATCAAAGTGAAAATAGAGGCTTAAAGGGGTTAATACAAATAATGCAATTAAGGGCTGAGGAATAATTTTGGCTATTTTTTCTGGTGTAAAAAACATAATAATAAGCGTAAGTATTGCAAGTAATATAGCATAATAATTGCTATGTATAAGACTCTCTTTTAGTGTAGCTAAAATATGTAAAATAGAGGCATCACTCTCCACACCTAAGAGAGGATTGAATTGTAAGATAATAATAATAATTCCAATGCCACTCATAAAACCAGAGATAACAGGATAAGGAATATAACGTACAAATTTACCAATCTTAAAAATACCAAAAAGAATTTGAAAAATACCTGCTAAAATAACTGTAGTGGCTATAAGGTTAGCATCACTATGCAGACTAAGCACAGCTGCTGCCATAACAACCGTCATAGGTCCTGTTGGTCCTGAAATCTGAGTAGGAGTGCCTCCAAAAAGTGAAGCAAAAAATCCTAAAATAATTGCCCCATAAATCCCAGCAGTAGCCCCCATACCACTTGCCACACCAAAAGCAAGTCCAAGTGGCAAGGCAATAACCGCTGCTGTTAATCCACCAAAAAAGTTTTTTTGCAAGTTTAAGTTATTCATTGTAATCCTATCTCTATTAAAGTTATCGGGAGTATACAACTTTTTGTATAATAGACCCATAGAGAAAAAATTGTATCAAAAAGTTACAGTAACCCTTTTACTCTTCTGTTTCGCTCAACTTCTTGCTCTTTGTAAAGCTCAGCACACCCAATAGAGAGTTCACGTACCTTTAAGATGTAGTTTTGACGCTGTGCCTGAGAGATGGCTTTTCTTGCATCAAGTACATTAAAGGCGTGTGATGCCAACATACATTGGTCATATGCGGGAAGAGGAAGTCCTTTTTCTAAACAGACTTTACACTCATTTGAGGCATCTTCAAAGTGTTGAAACAAGTTTTCTACATTGGCTACTTCAAAGTGGTACTTAGAAAACTCATACTCTGTCTCTTTATGCACATCACCATAGGTAGTTACCGTGTCACCCATTTTATTCCACACAAGGTCATAGACTGAGTCTACCCCTTGCAAGTACATTGCCAAACGCTCTGTACCATAGGTAATCTCCACGGCTACGGGGTCACACGCAATGCCCCCTACTTGTTGAAAGTAGGTAAACTGAGTGACTTCCATACCATCAAGCCAGACTTCCCAGCCAAGCCCCCACGCACCAAGCGTTGGTGACTCCCAGTTGTCTTCTACAAAACGAATGTCATGCTCTTGTAAGTTAAGCCCTAAGTACTCTAATGACTTCAAATAAAGCTCTTGAATATTGTCAGGGCTAGGTTTAATGAGTGCTTGAAACTGATAATACGCACCTAATCTATTTGGGTTTTCCCCATAACGCCCATCAGTAGGACGACGTGAAGGTGCCACATACGCAGCCGACCAAGGCTTAGAGTCAAGGCTTCTTAAAAGTGTCGCAGGATGAAATGTCCCCGCACCTGATGGAATATCATAAGGCTGTACAATATTACACCCTTGTTCTGCCCAGTATTGTTGTAGTTTTAGTAACATCGTACTAAATGTTATTGCATTTTTATTCATGTGCATTCCTCTTCTAATTTTACTTTTAAATCTTGACACTCAAGAAATATATTATTTTTATATCCTGATAACCAACTATAAAGAATCGTATCTATTGGATGCCCACTTGAACAATATAAATAAAATGTTCGTATGCCATTTGTCTTATCAGTCTCATCTTGCTTACATAAGAGATTTGTAGTATTACTTATCTTCTTAGCTGATGAAAACAGCTGACTTGTTATAATTTCAGAAAGTATAAGCTTTTTTTCTGATATATCAATAGATTGTATTAATCTTATTACCTCAGATATTTTTAAGTATTTAACATCACAATTAACATATTTATAATCTTCAAGACTTTTTCCTAATTCAGTACAACATTTATCAAAAAAACCTAGTAGAATACTTTTTTCTTCTACTAAAATATATCTATGACTACATTCTATAATTTTATCGCATGTAGAATTAACTTGATCAAGATCATCACCATTTGTAATTGAAAAAGCACTTAAGTCACTATCACAACAGTTTTCTTTAATTTTTCCTAAAGGTATTGCCACATAATTTCCTCTAAGGATGATTTCAATAATTCATCTTGAATCAATTTCCATTCTTCATCAGCTTCTAGTATATGATTTTCTACAATTCCATCAGTTTCTTTAAATAAGTTAAAAGAAACTCTATCACTAAAACCTTCTTTTTTAGATAGTGCATTTAATGAATCAACCATAAATGTACTATGCGTTGAAAAGACTATCTTCACACCTGCATTCATCAGTTCAATAAAAAGCTCTATCATTTTAAGCTGCCACTCTGGGTGCAAATGTACTTCTGGTTCTTCCCAATAAAGTACTGAACCTTTTTTAAGAGCTTTATTTGTAACTAAGTATTGAAGCAAACCTATACTTTTCGTTCCTGATGAGGCGTTAACAATATCATAGTTTTTATCACCTTCTTTATTGAAAATAAATGAATCTCCACTACTTTCAATATCACCTTTAATAATCTCTTTAGATTTTTGAGTAAAATCATTTATAAATTTATCTTGTTCTTCATCAGTAAAAGAGTAATCTGTATCCAACACATTCAAAAGAGATTCTATATGATAAGGTGTTTTTCCCTTTTCTCTTTTCATAAATTTTTTAAATTCTAATATTAACGGTGTTTCTACAAAAATCACATTATTAGAACTATCTTTTTTACTAATCCATGCTTCTATATTAAAGTTTTTATACTCTACAGAGTTATCCCAATCTTCCCCAAATTCAACTCTAAAATTTTCTGATATCTGATCAATATTTGAAAAGATAGCAGATAAGATATTTTTTAAATCTAAATTTTGAGTATCACCTTCAGCATTAATTGGTAAGCCTAATTCTTTTGCGTACTCTTCTTTAGAAATCTTATAATTATTACCACTAACCTTCTTTTCTTCCAGCTTCTCAATTAATTTAAGAACATTATCTGAAAAATTTAATGTACTTTTTCCATATAAATTCCATGCTTCATCAACAGCATACATAAACTTCATTACATAACTTTTACCCGTCCCTGGCTTTCCAGCAATCACAGTAATATCATTAAAAGCCACTTCCGTATCTTTT
>Ga0256826_1001444_pt1 | contig 14748 bp, 8 predicted proteins | sample CV79metaG_FD_185975 | JGI IMG/M metagenome (GOLD analysis project Ga0256826, IMG submission 185975) | Hydrothermal vent microbial communities from East Pacific Rise, Pacific Ocean - CV79 | ecosystem: Environmental > Aquatic > Marine > Hydrothermal vents | place: Pacific Ocean: East Pacific Rise...
AAGTACACTATGAGAGTAAAAAATAATGGCAAAATATATAATCCTAGACACAGAGACAACGGGCACAGGCGATAACGACAGAGTAATCCAACTCGGTTACATAGTTTTAGGAGTCAATCCTATAGAGGTTCACAACGAGTTTAACTCTAGCGATATTCCTATCAGCTTTGGAGCGATGGAAGTTCACGGCATAACACCAGACTTACTAGATGGAAAACCTATCTGCAGTGAAACATCTGCTTACAAAAGACTTCTCGAACTCAACACTAACGATAACTATCTTATCATCCATAATGCACCCTTTGACATAAAGATGTTAGAGAAAGAGGGATTTTCAACACAGATGAAAGTGATAGATACTCTAAGAGTTGCTAAACATATACTTCCTGATGAAGAGGCACACCGTCTTCAATACTTCCGTTACAAGATGGAACTCTACAAAGAAGAAGAAAAAGAAGCAGCAGCTCTTGGCATAGTTGTCAAAGCTCACGATGCCATCGGTGATGTTTTAGTTCTCAAACTTCTTCTCTCAAAACTTAGAGTAGCCGTTCAAGCAGCTTACCCTTCAGAGAACCCAGTTGAGAAGATGGTTGACCTTACAAACACTCCCATCCTTGTAAAAACTTTTCGTTTTGGAAAACATAAGGGCAAAGAGTTAGCTGAAGTAGCACGAGAAGATGCAGGCTACTTAAGATGGATGCTAAGCTCTATGGATAGCCTAGATGACGACCTTCGTTACTCTATAAACCACTACTTGTCATAAAGGAGTTGTGTAGTATCTACACACTCTCTTCAGCTACAAAATTTACTATTTTTTTTAAATATCGATTAATCATTTACTATTTTTGAGTAGTTTCGTAACATCTAACTTTTTTTAATTATTATCATAAAAATGTAACTAAAGCCCTATCCCATCACATACTTATCACTTTAAAATCACTTTATCATCACACAAATAATAAAATTCTCTTATACTTTAAGCTAATTTAATATTACTTTTTTTTATAATTAGTGAAATTAAACTATAGGATTTTGTTATATTACTAGCAAAATTCAAACAAGGGATTATATGTTACATTTAAAATCATATGTTGGTTCTATCGTTTTAGCGGGTCTTTTACTCCAAGGTTGTGGTAGTGATACTACAGAGTCAACAGCTACTTCCTCAACTGTAGAAACACTTAGTGCAGCAGATGCTCAGACAGCTGCTACACTAACAGCACTTACTGATACGGTAAACTCTTTTGATGGTACAGAGAGTGATGCAGAGATAAAAGCTACATTTGATGCACTTAAAATAAAATTACTTACAGCTCAAAATGACACAACAACTGCAACAGCTATTCAGTCAGCAGGTATACTTACTGGACTTACAGATACTCTTACTAACGGTTTAGTAAATGCACTAGATACAAGTGTTGGTGATGCTGTAACTACAGCTACTTTTGATGTAGTTCTTAACTCTGAAGGGGTTACAGTTGCTATGATCGACCTAGCTCGTGGTTCTGAAACACTTTCAGAAATTATGGTTAACTCTATTGAAGCTGATTGGAGTCTTGCAGAAAAGATGTGTCCTATGCTTCGTGATAGTACAGAGTTCGGTGAAAAGTTTACTGCACTTGCAGAAGAGCAAGATGTAGTTGGTCGTTTTTTCTTTGAAAGAATTGATGCAAATATGTACGGATGTTTGACTGATGCTATGCTTCTTTCAAACAACGATGCAGTTCATGATGAGTCAGTAACACACTCAACAAATGGATATATGGGTCTTCTAATGGACAGATATGCTACTGACTACTTTGTTACACCTGATTCAACTACTACAGGTTTAACAGCAGGTGGAGCTGAAACTTCTGATGTTCGTCGTAATGATAAGTTTGTCTCTTTACTTTTAGATACAGGTGCACTTGTTGATTACAATGCAACAACTAAAATATTTACAGGACATGGTGATGGAAATGAACTTATTAATGAAAAGTTCTTCTATTCACTATTTAAGACTCCAGTTACTACAGAGTACTTTGTTTCAGCAATGGACAAGGTAAAAGATGCTGATGCAGAAAACAACACAGCCACATTAACTATGCTTATGGACAATATATTTTTAGGTACACCAAATGGTACTGGCGAAACTGATACTACACAAGGTTATTTAAACATTATAGCAATCGGTTCAGCAATGTATGATGGTATCTATGGTGAAGCTGATGAGAATGGTGTTCGTACAGGTGATTATGGTTTTGCTTCTTACTCTGGTGCTTTTATCGGTTTTGCTGGTCTTATTCCAGGTGATCGTTATATACCATATGGTAAAGCTTTTATAAATGCTGGTTATGAATATGCAAAATACCATGGTATTGGTGTATGGGACGGTGTAAGTGAAGCTGCTCAAACTGTATGGAATAACTTTACTACTACAGATGCAACAGCAGCTGCATCAGCAGCTCGATCAGGTGGAAATGGATTATCTTCAGACTGGTATGGAGATATCAGAACTTTACTTTATACAGCTTATGATAATTTTGAAGTGAGTATCAACTGGTTAGCTCTATATGATTCAGTTATTAATAGCGATAAATCTATTGTAACTGAAATAACGGAACAGTTAAATGGTCTTCAAGATGAAGGGAATAAAGCATACCGTACAGTTATAGATGGTCGTGATGAAAATAATAACACGGTATACCCAACTACAATTACAAACTCTATCTTAACAGCTGATGATAACAATATTGTTTATGGTTTTCATGGTTTACTAGAACTTGCTATTCGTGAAGATATGGTAAATACAGGTTTAAGTGCAGATATGACTGAGGCTGAAAATAATTTCTCTCTACCTTTATTTGGTGATATAACTATGTCATTTGCATACAACACTGCAAAAGATGGTGTTAAAGCCTATGTTTCAAATATTGATGCTGATTGGATTGCTGATCTTAGTACTAACACATTAATTCGTGATTACTTCTATCCAAGTGCTGATAATGTTTATCTTCCAAACTGGTTATTAGCTATTGATTGGTTAACTGTACCATCAAACTATACAAACAGTTCAGTAGCTAACTATGATTTATCATTTGACTTCAACTCAGGATACTTAGATATTTATGTTGTAACTACGAATGCAGATCTATTAAATAGTATTGATTTACCAACAGCAGTTGATCCACTGAAAACAATTACCATGACAAAAGTTGATATGGGAACAGATACTATCATCGTTGTTGATGAGAATGGTCTTAATGCAGATGGTCTCAATGTTTACAAAATTAGAGTTGTTTCTCCAGAAGATGTGGAAGCTGTTCTTGCTTACTTCGGTGGTTTACAAGACTCTGCACTTAGTGCAATTGGTATTGATTCTTCAAATGCTGCAAATGTAGATACGACAGAGTAAATAGATAATCTCCTTATTCATTTTTCAAGAGACTAGCTTCAAGCTAGTCTCTCTCTATAAATTTTTTATATTAATATTCAAAAGAGTATTAATATAAAAAATTTCTATACTAGGTAAATATTTATGTTTAAAAAAACTCTTCTACTTTCATTAGCTGCATCTTCACTATTAGCTACAAATGGTGTAAATCTTATTGGGACATCTACAGTTTCTCGTTCTATGGGTGGAACAGGTGTAGCATTTTACTCTCATGCAACAGAAGCAATGCATAAAAATGTTGCTCTGATTGGTGATGTAGAACAGGATGAATTTCAAATTGATATGACATATTTTAATGCTAACCTCTCCTCTTCAGTTGTTGATGGAAATCCAATTAGCACGGCAGGAAATGGTACATCAACAAGTCAAAATATGTTAGACACAAATTTTATTCCATCTATGTCATATGTAACTCGCTCCGATGAAGATACAGTTTTTGGTATAGCGATGATTGGTGCAGCAGGTATGGCAGCAAACTATGAGGGTGACTATCCTCAACGCCAACTTAGACCATCTATGATGCTTATGAAAATTATTCCCGCTGTCTCATATAGACAAGGGAATGTAACATTTGGTATAGCCCCTGTTCTTGGTCTAGGATCAATGTCACTTAATTATGATGAAGCTTATAGAGATGAAAATGGAAATGTATATCCAACAGGTACAAAACCACAGTCAGACAGAAGTGGACTTTTTGGAACAAATATTGGGGGTGAGGATCTTGTCCCAGCCTTAGGATTTACACTAGGAATCGATATACAAGTTACTGAAAAGCTTCGTATTGGTGCAAGTTATAACTCTTCACTAAAGTATACATATAGTGATGTAGCAAACTTTTCACAATTTGGTCCAGATGGTATGGTCTATATGGCTGATGAGTTTCTCGGTGGTGGATTAAATCCTGATGAGAGTATTCAAGATGGTTCATTAAGAGATGATTTAGCTGCTAAACTAGGAGATGCAACAGCAGATGCACTTATGGCACTTATGCCTGATGGCCTCATAGGTGACTCCTTAGCTGCAACTGATCCAGCAAATTTAGATGACTTAACACTAGAACAGCCATGGGAACTTGCAGTCGGTTTCTCATATGAACTTACAAAAAAGATGTCCATTACAGCAGACTACAGATATATTGATTGGGAATCAACTGAAGGGTATGGTGAATTTGGTTGGAAGAGCCAACATGTATTTGCAGTAGGTACTGAATATAAAGCGAAAAACTACTCTCTTAGATTTGGTTATAACTATGCTAACTCACCTATTGAAGATGCTACAGGTGAATTTGGTTCACTTCTTACTAATGTTCAAGGTCACTACATCTTTGATCAAGCACTCTCTATGCTCAACCTTGTAGGTTTTCCAGCTATATCAACAACACACTTCTCTGCAGGTATCGGATATAAGTTTAGTAAAGATATGGATTTAGATTTTGCTATTGTTTACTCTCCAGAATCGACTTCAACAAGAGGTGGTACACTTCTTCCACTAGATTTTATCGCTTCAGGCTTATCTGCATTTGATTATGAATATGAAACAAAAATGCAACAGTTAAGTCTATCTGGTGGTATTAACTATAGATTTTAGGAGTTCTTATGAAATTTTCAATTGTTAATTCTTTTTTATTGTCACTATTTATTTTTTTAACGGGCTGCGGATCAGAGGTGCAAGATTTAAGTCTAGATACAACTCCGATTACAGGATCACCTGACACAGGTATTTTTGTAAATAGTGTTGAAGGACTTGAGTATACTCGGACACTAGCTCCTGTTGTTCAGACAACAAACAATGCTTCTGCCTACTCTTATAGAGCAGGAGAGCTTATTAACTTTCATATCGGAAATCTCCAGATAGGAGAGGCTATTGGTCTATCAATCATTACACCAAAAGATATAGTTTCTTACAAAAATTTAGATTTAAATACATCTATCTACTCTTCTGAAGTTAACAATAGAGTCCGTTTACTCATGGCACTAGATAGTGATGGTATCTACTCAAATGGTATTCAAATTTCACAATCAAGACGAGAAGAAGCGCAAAACTGGTCATCCCCTGATTATGCACTTAATGAAGCTGATTTTATTAATTCTGTTACTGCTGCAACAGCTGGAGATGTAACTCTATCAGTCACAAAAGAAGAAGCAGAAATCCATTTTGCAGAAGCTTTACGATGTGTTTACTCTGGAGCATATAAAGGAAGTTGGATTATGCCTTCTGGTGCTAAAGAGGGTTTTGTTGGTGTTATGATTCAATCAAGTGGTCATATTGTGGCACTTGGAGATGGACAAGATGTAAATAATGATGGTGATTTTAGTGATGTAATCTACTCAACTGGGGATCATAATATGGATACAGGAAGTTATGATTTTAATGCTACATATCACTTTGATGCAGATCAAGGTCGAATAGTTAGTAGTAATTTGACTAACATTGAAGGAAAAGGTACTTCACAGGGATATAACAAAGTGAGTGGTAGTTTTATTCAAGATGGAAATAATGGTGCCTATACAGCTTCACGGGTAGGTGAAGGATCAGATACATCATATAGATATACAGGTTTTGGATACTTAAACCAATCAACAAATAGTGATGATACGAGTAGTGATCCTATTTTAGGACTTTTTACCTTTGACATTAGTGCTGATGGAAATATCACAGGTTTAATCCATGATGCAAGAACAAATGAAGAACCTACACTCACAGGAACTGTAAACTTTACAACTGGTGATATAAATATGGATTTAAATTCAGGAGAGGGTCATACTGTTAGCGGAAATATTGATTTTGTAAATAATAGTGCAAAAGTTTACCTCCAATGGTATGATGCAAATCTTTCTAAACTAGGTTATATAGATGGTGTAGGTTGTCAACTTCAACCTCATCACTAAACTGAAAAAAACAGATTTACTCCATTATGTAAAGAAGCTACACACTTTAAATAATTTTTTGATAAAAATGTGATAATTTTCTTTAAAACAAGCATCTATCTAGTATTATAAATAATTATATAACTAAATAAAGGTACTCGATGAAATATCTATTTTTACTCTCCATTCTTTTGACTTCCATTTGGGCCAAACCAACTTATAACATAGCTATACTTTCTGATGGTAACACAGAGTACAATGCTAAGATAGAGGGTGCTCTAAAAACTGAAATTACACAGCTTTTAAGTGCAGACTATAATGTTAAATTTCCTAAAAAACTTTATAGAAATGGTAAGTGGAGATACTCCACTATAGCTGCCAATGTCAATCAAGCACTCAAAGATGATCGCTCAGATATGATAATCGCTCTAGGTGCTCTCTCCTCTCACTATATTTCAAGAAAAAGAAGATATTCAAAACCTGTTATCGCTACGGCAATTATTGATCCTGTTATGCAAAGGATCCCTTATAAAAATGGGACATCAGGAAAACATAACCTCACATATGTAAGTGCGCACCAAACACTTAATGAAGATATAGACACAATCATTGAGATAATGCCAGTGAGTAAAATCTCTGTTCTTATAGATAAAGTTTTAATTAAAAACACTCCTGAAATTGGACGTTATATAAATAAGCGTTTCAAAAAAAGAAATATCAAAGTAGAACTTATTCCAGTAGGTAAAGATATAGAAAAAACTCTAGCAAAAATTTCTGAAGATACAGATATAGTCTATGCTACACCACTTTTTCAGCAGACTACTGCAGAGAGAAAAGATATTTATGAGAAGCTTGTTATTCGTGAACTTCCTAGTTTCGCTTCAGCAGGACAAGATGATGTTGAACTCGGTGCACTCTTTGGAAACTCACCTCCTACAGACATCAAACGTTTTATCCGTCAAGTATCACTTGATGTTCAGCAGATTGCACTTGGTTCAGATGCTTCAGAACAGCTAGTAAATTTCGCTCCAAGCCCTGCACTCTCTATAAATATGCAAACAGCAAATGAGATCAAGTATACACCTAGTTGGGAGCTTCTTAGTAAAGCCACTATCATTCAGAGTGAGCAAAATGACTCTCATTTTTTCGACATCGGTGAGATAATGGATAGAGCAGTTACTCATAACCTCGGTGTTATTGCTAGTGAGTATCAAATAGATTTATCACAAGCCAATCTTGAAAAAGCAGAGAGTCTCTATCTCCCTCAGATACATTTAGGTGCTGATGCTGGAAAACTAGATGAGGATAGAGCAGTTGCTAGTTTTGGTCTTTATACAGAAACAAATATGGATGCGTATGCACAAGTATCCCAACAGCTCTGGAACCACAGAGCATTAGCACAAATCAGCATCAATGAAAACTTTCTCAAAGCACAAAATGATGCTACAGATTATGTAAAACTCGATATTGGACTCACTGCAGCTATTCATTATCTTCACATATTACAGTTACGTACAAAACTAACAATAGAAAAAAATAACCTTGAGTTATCAAAAACAAATATGAGAGCAGCAATTACACGCCAAAATATCGGTATAGGAAATTCAAGTGATATTTATCGTTGGCAGACAAAAATTGCAGGCGAGAAAAAAAGTGTACTCTTTACACATGCCAATCTACAACAGGCCAAACATACTATTAATGCCCTACTCAACTTACCACAAGAGCTTCCTCTTAATTTAAATGAAATTGATATGAACAATAAAGTATTTATGACAAGCAATGAAACGATGAAAGAGTTTTTTCTTGATCAGACAAAATTTGCAAAATTCCAATCATTTTTAGTAAAAACTGCAAAAAACAATATGCCAAATGTACATCAGTATGATGCATTAACAGAAGCTAGAAATCTTATAGTTGAGTCAAATAATGCTGCTTTTTTTATGCCAACAATTAGTGTTGAAGGTGGAGTAAAATACCACTTTATAGATGCAAGTAATGAGACACGAGATAAAGATCCTCTAAAATATGGAGATTTAACATATGCTGATAATATTGATTGGAATATTGGTATATTTCTTCGCTTTCCTCTCTATGAAGGTGGAGCAAAAGAGGCTACATTACAAGCATCACGAGCAGCTTTACTTATAGCACAGGCTCAAAAAGATGATTTACTAAATAATGTAGAAAAAAATGTAAGAAATGCACTCTATCAGGCAAAAGCTTCTTATCTTTCTATCAAGTTAGCACAGAGTGCATCTGTAAGTTCTAAAAAGAATCTCCAACTTATTAAAAGTGTTTATGCACAAGGTAATATCGGTATCATTGATCTTCTAGATGCACAACATACAGCCCTTAGATCTGCACTTTTAGAAAACAATACAAGATACTCATTTATGAAAGATCTTTTAGTTCTACAACATGATATAGGACAAGTTAATTTTAATTTAAAGAAAGATGAATGGCTTATGTTCTCATCATCTCTAGCTTCTCACTCTATAAATGATGATGAAGATGATAATGAGGGTATAGAGACAAATTACATTATTAAAGAAGAGTTTGATGACTCTACAGAAGATGATAACGATACAGTACCAATTAGAGAGGAAATAGAGTAATGAAATATATTTTAGCAGTAGTTTTAGCACTACTTATAGCTGGTTGTAATGATAAAGAGCCTGAAGAGAAAATACGTCTAGTACGAACAGTAAAGTTAGTCGCAACAAAAGCGACATCTACACACAACTTTAATGGAATAGCCCGTTCAGATGTAGCAGCAAGACTTAGTTTTAATGTTAATGGAACGATAAGAAAAGTCTATATTCGTGATGGACAGAGTGTTAAAGAGGGAGATATAATTGCCTCACTTAATGACTCTTTTTTCAAACTAAAAGTTGCAGAAGTTAAAGCTTCTCTCAAACAAGCAAGAGTTAAACTAGGAAATGCACAGACACGTTATAAACGTATAAAACGGCTTTATGTAAATAGAAGTAGCTCATTAAGTGATCTTGATAATGCTCGTACAACAAAAGATTCAGCAAACGCCAATTACCGTGCTATGAAAAATCGTCTTGAACAAGCACAACTCAAACTTAGCTATACAAAACTTCGTTCTCCTATGAATGGTTCTATCTCTGATCTTACAATTCATAAGGGTGAGAATGTAACTCCAGCCCTTAAAATAGCATCTATTAGTTCAACTAAAAGTATTGAAGTGCCAATCAGTGTACCAGGTTCTCTTATAGATCATGTAAAAGAGGGACAGATATGTAAGGTAAGGTTTGACTCTTTTAGTAAAAAAACTTTTGATGCTATTGTTATAGAAGTGAGTCATGCTTCTAGTAAAAGAACTACTACATTCCCTGTTGTTGTAAGACTAAAAAAACACTCTCGAAAAATTCATCCAGGTATGTCAGCATCTGTTCGTTTTAACTTCCATAATGATGTATCAAAAAATACATTTGTAGTTCCTGTTCATGCCCTAATGGAAGATGAAAAAGGTCACTACCTTTATATTGTAGAGGATATAACAAATGGTGTTGGAACAATCAAGCGAAGAGATGTAGTTCGTGGAGAACTTACTACAAATGGAATTATTATAAGAAATGGTGTTGTCAGTAATCTCCTTGTTCTTACTGCAGGAATGAGTCGTGTGCACGAAGGCCAACATGTAAGAGTAAACAATTGAAAAATTATACAGAATTTATCATTGAAAAAGATCGTGTAACTGCTACTATGCTTCTCTTCTTCCTTATAGGGGGAATTATAGCCTACTTTAGTATGCCACGTGCAAAAGATCCTAGCTTTGCAATTCGCTCGGCAGTTGTAAGTACTGTCTTTGCTGGAGCCACACCTGCTAGGATAGAGTCACTCGTAACAATTCCCTTAGAGAGACAACTCAAACAGGTTAACGAGATAGAGAAAATGAGTTCTATCTCTAAAAATGGTATCTCTACTATCTACATAGATATTAAAGAACAGTATGATGATCTAGATCCTATTTGGGATAAAATACGTAAGAAGATAGAGACTACGGATCTTCCACAAGAGGTAGATAAGCCAAAACTAGATGAGAGTTTTAATGTCGTTTATGGAACACTCATAAATATCGTAGGAGAAGGCTTCTCTTATGCTGAACTAGAGACAATAGCAAATGATGTAAAAAAAGAACTCCTGAGCATACCTGATGCGGGAAGTGTTGAGATTATTGGTTTACAAAAACAGCATATATACATTGAGTTCTCTAACTCTAAACTAGCGGAGTTAGGACTCTCTCCAAACTCATTAAGTAAAATTATTCAAGAGAGAAATATTATCACACCCGGTGGTGCTATTAATATTGGTCCGCAAAGACTCATCCTTGAACCTACTGGAAACCTTAAAAGTATTAAGGAGCTAGGACAGACTATTATCCCCCTTCCTGGAAAAACAGATGTTGTCTATCTTGAAGATATTGTCTCTATTCGTGAAGGTTATAGTGAACCAAAAGAGCCCCTGACTCGTTCAAATACAGAGCAGAGTCTACTCTTAGCTATCTCAGTTGCAGATGATGGAAATATTATAGCACTTGGTAAAGCTATCAAAAAGAAGATTGATTACCTTGAAAATCAATATCCAATAGGTGTTGAGTTTTCAGTAGCATTTGATGAACCAAATCTTGTTGAAACTATTATCTCCAACTTTACGAGTTCTATTCTTATTGCAATTATTATCATTATGATTGTTATGCTCTCTACTCTGGGATGGAGAACAGGACTTATCGTTACATCTTTAATTCCAGCTACTATTTTAGCCGCTCTTTTCATAATGTGGCAATTAGATATCTCTTTAAATCAAGTCTCTCTTGCTGCACTTATCATATCACTTGGGCTACTAGTTGATAACTCTATTGTAATAAGTGAGTCTATTATTGTTAAAATGGATGAGGGTCAATCTCCCTTAGAAGCGTCTAAAAATGCTGCACAAGAGTTACATATTTCACTACTAACATCTTCACTTACCACAGCGGCTGCATTTTTACCTATTTACCTAGCTGAATCTGCTGCTAGTGACTACACTTCGTCACTCTTTGAAGTTGTATTTATTACTCTTATGAGTTCATGGTTCTTAGGTCTTACAATAGTACCAATGCTAAGTTACAGATACTTAAAAACACGTCAAATGCCAAAGTTTTCATATAATAATCCACTCTGTAATAGCTTTAAATCTCTTTTAGTCAAATCACTAAAATATAGAGCGATGTCGGTTGTTATCATAGCTGCTATTTTTCTCTTTGCACTTATTGTATCTATGGGAATACCAAAAATATTTTTCCCGCCATCAGCACAACCATCAATGATTGTTAGAATCTCTTTACCTATTGGAACATCCATAGATGAAACACTTAAAACTGTCAAAGAGATGGAACATTACTTAGAGTCTAAACGCCCAAAACTAATAGAGAGTTACACATCTTTTGTGGGTAAAGGTGCTCCTAGATTTTGGATAAACAATACTCCTGTTCCAAACTCTGATGAGTATGCAGAGATACTTGTAAATGCTGTTTCTCTTGATGCTTATGAAGAGATTCAACCACAGATAGAGCTTTTTGGATTTAACCACTTTGCAAATGCTGAAGTAAGTGTTAAAAAACTAGATAATGGTCCGCCAGTTAAAAATCCTGTTCAAATTAGAATCATTGGTGAAGATGTAGAGACTATCTCTAAACGAGCAGTTGCACTTAAACTAGCACTCACAGATACTAAAATGGTCTATCATTTAGGTGATGACTGGGGTGTTTGGACTCAAAAACTTGTTGTAGATATTAACCCTTCTCTAGCATATCATGCAGGAGTAAGCTATAACGATATAGCATCATCTCTACAGACTGCCCTTTCAGGTCGTGATATAACACAGTTTAGAACTAATACAAAAACTATTCCTATCACACTACGTTCAAACCATGCACTTAAGTCTTCTCTTGAAACACTAGAGGGTACACTTGTTTTTATTCCTGCTACAAACAAATCTGTACCATTAACTCAGGTTGCAAATATTGATGTTGTCTGGAAGCCACCTAAGATAGTCCGATATAATGGAGAACATACCATAACTGTAACAGCACAACTCAAAGATGGATATACGGCCTTTGATGTAAAAGAGGCTCTAGAACCATGGCTTAAGACACAAAAATGGCCTATGGGGTATCGCTATGAGTTTGGTGGTGAAGTAGAGAGTTCAAATCAAGCACAGGGTGCAGTAACAGATAAGCTACCAGTAGCTGCAATGATAATCATCATTTTACTTGTGATGCAGTTCAACTCATTTTCAAAAGTTGCTCTTATTCTTGTTACTATTCCTTTAGGAATAATTGGTGTTATTTTTGGTCTCTTTATCACAAACTCCTACTTTGGATTTATGACATACCTAGGAATAATCTCTCTTGTAGGAATTGTTATCAATAATGCTATTATCTTGATTGAGCGGATAGAGTTTGAGCTTGAAGTCACCAAACTCTCCCCACAAGATGCTATTATAGAAGCAGCACAGAGACGAATTCGTCCTATTGTCCTTACGACAGCCACTACTATTGGTGGTCTTATTCCATTATGGATGAGTGGAGGGCCTATGTGGGAACCGATGGCTATTGCCATCATCTTTGGACTTAGTTTTGCAACAGTTCTCACACTTGGTGTTTTACCGATCTTTTACTCTATTCTCTTTAAAGTTCAATACCCTAGAGATTATAAGTTTATCCATCAAGACTCTTGTGTCTTAGATAGATAGTGTTTTAAATAAGACTAAAAATTATAAAGAGAATAAAAGAGAGAGTAGCACTTATAAGAGCATAAGGGAGCTGAGTCTTTACATGCTCTATCACCTCACAATCTGCCGCCATTGATGATATGATCGTTGTATCAGAGATTGGTGAGCAGTGATCTCCAAAGATACCACCACTTATAACAGCACCAATAGCTAAGATAACATTAGCATCCATACCGACAGCCATCGGAACAGCAATAGGTACCATAATGCTAAAAGTACCCCATGAAGTCCCTGTTGAGAATGAGATAGTTGAAGAGAGTAAAAAGATAACAGCAGCTAAAAAATAGGGATGGATAACCTCAGATGCTAAAGAGGCTAAGTAAACACCAGTTTTCAGCTCTCCTGTCACATCTCCAATAGCAAAAGCAAAGACAAGGATAAGGGAGACTGGAACAAAACTTTTAGCCCCATCAAAAGCTGTTTTAAACCAAACGCCAAAAGAGATATTTTTAGTGAGTGTGTAGTAAAAAAGGGTAAAAACAAGAGTACTCAACATTGTGTAAAAGATAGAGCTAGAACCACTCCCCTTAAGAATCTCTCCATCCCCTGTGACGTATAAAAAAACAAAAACTAAACTCACCATTAAACCGATAGGAAGAAGCATATAGTACATACTACTCAATGAAGTGTTTACTTCTTTACCTAGAGAACTTTCATATTTACCCTCTTTCATAGGACCAATATCAAAACTAAAATAGATAAATAAAAATGTTACGATAAGAGCAATAATTGCATAAAAGTTGTATTTAAGTGCATCTATTAAAACTTCGGTGGCGTTTGCATCTATGTAGCCTAAAGATATTTGAGTATTTATAAGACCTAAAAGAAGTGCTCCATAGCCATTGAAAACTATAAGTGAACCGATAGGTGCTGATGTAGAGTCACAAACAAGAGCAAGTTTTGCATGAGGGATTTTATACTTATCACAGAGAGGTTTTCCAACTGCACCCGATACTAAGGCAGTTATAGATGTTTCTACAAATATAATAACACCTAAGATATAGCTAAGCATCAGAGCTGAACGCTGAGATGTAACCAAACCTTTTTTATTTAAGATAAAATCTACAAAACCCCCAACTCCCCCACTCCTCTCAATAAGAGCTATGATAGAACCAGCTAAGACCACAAAACCTAAAGTTTTTAAAATCCATGGAGTTGTTAAAAGTGTAGTAAAAAGTGTAATGATAGAGTCTAAAGAAGAGATAATGTTATAGTCATGAAGCATAAGAGTACCGAGCACTACCCCACTTAAAAGTGAGAGTATGACATTTCTACTCCAAAGAGCTAAGATAATTGCTAAAAGAGAGGGAAGTAGAGAGAGGGCAGAGAGTTCTATGGAAAGATTCCTAAAACTCTATAGATAAAAGAGAGAGCCCTAAACGCCCAAATCTCTCTTTATAAAGATCACACTCTTTTTGCATCACTTTTCTAAAGCCAAGTTTTTTGTAAAAAAGCTCATTCTCTAAAGAACCGATCTCTATCATAGTTCGTGCAATAGTGTAACCTTTTAATCTTGCAGTTAAAAGACTTTTTTGCATTAAAGCCTTTAGAACTCCAACATCAATAAATCCTTCAAGTTCTTCCATAAAGTCAAACATTAAAGTTCTTTTATTAAGTTCAAAATCACAACAGTACATCACCTCT